>JACSEL010000006.1_pt1 | contig 29918 bp, 44 predicted proteins | sample 8223121 | NCBI WGS metagenome assembly JACSEL01 (sample SAMN15704502, study PRJNA253121) | viral metagenome | isolation source: viral DNA from sea star tissue collected in USA, Friday Harbor USA, Seattle... | host: Pycnopodia helianthoides | collected 2013 | reverse complement strand
GATCCCCTCGAAGGTTTATTGATATGGTATAACTTATTATTTATCCTACAAGTCATTACTGCTTGATCGCCGTACTCCCGTGGCGATTCACATTGTTCTTCCAGGAAATTGGGAAAACCGTCAATTTCCGATAGCTTATCCAAATATTTTTGTGAGTTATCGAGGCTACCAGAAATGGTACACGGGTGATTATGCCGAGAATTTTCCCCCTTGTGGTCAGGGTCATCCTCGCAATAATTCGAATTTTCATTATTGGGAACACCTGGAAGGGTGTCATCCTTTTTTGTTAGAGTAGCCTCATCATAATATGGCTGTCTAGTTGTAGTAGTCTGCACACTTTTAGGTGTGTTCGGCTCAGTGTCCATTATATTAACTGGACTAAGTTTAAGTACACCGATATTAATACCGACTTGTGGTTTAATTGGCACTGACAAAAATTCAATGACATGAATACCGATATCAAGCTCTGTTATGTCATTCGGTTTAGTAGGTCTTGGATTTGGTATAGGTCTATTTTCCTTTTCATCAGATTCCGAGCAAATTTTATTAAGTGGGTTCGCACCCGGCGGTACTATATGCTCCAGGTCTGCACGGCAACTTGGTTGTGCATTTGCCGGTGGGATTAGCCCGAAAGCCAGAAGAAACATCGATGTCGCAAGGGCAGCTAGTGCAACCAAAACAGCTATTGTAATTTTCATATTCATATTCATTTTTTAATCCTTTTTATTATAGTTGGTATTATAGTTGGTAGTATTTATGTTTCTTAAGCCATTCCGTGGCAAGTTTCTTTGCCTCCTCGATTTGAACCGGTGTCATCTCAGTGCCCAAAGCGTCTATATATTCAAAAGCATCGTCGTGATTACAGAATGCTATGGCAATATCAAGCCACATATAAGCAATAACATTATCCTTCTGAACACCTTCACCATCAAGATACGTCATGCCAAGAGAATACGCGGCATCGGCATTCCCCTGTTCGGCAGCAAGTGTATACCACTTTGCCGCAGTTTGAAAATTCAGAGTAACTCTCCATCCATAGTGATACATATCCCCTAATTCAAACTGGGCATCGGAATTTCCCTGTTCAGCAGCAAGGGTAAACCACTTCAACGCAGATTTATAATCCTGTGCAACTCCATCCCCGTCGAGATACATACATCCCAGACCATACTGAGCCGCGGCATCCCCCTGTTCAGCTTCACGAACCAAGTCTGTAAATTCTGTATCAATAGTCATCTCTTAATCCATTCCGTGGCAAGTTTCTGAGCCTCCTCGATTTGAACCGGTGTCATCTCTTTGGCAATATTGTCTCTTCTTTCAATTGCTCCCCTATGACCCAGTGATACTGCAATATTAAAAAACATATGGCCATAGGCATAATTCACTGGAACTCCCTGTCCCAGGCAGTGCAACCTCCCCAGATCATACTGTGCCTTAATTTGTCCCTGTTCAGCCGCAAGAGTGAGCCACTTTACCGCAAGTTTATAATTCTGTGGGATTCCATACCCTTCGTCGTACATATCTCCCAGCTCATATTGAGCCTCGGCCAACCCCTGTTCAGCAGCGAGGGTTAGCCACTTGAACGCAGCTTCATAATCCTGTGCAACTCCGTAGCCATTGCGATACATACATCCCAGGTTATACTGTGCATCGGCATTCCCCTGTTCAGCAGCCTTGGTGAACCACTTGAATGCAGCATCATAATCCTGTTCAACTCCGTCACCTTTAAAATACATACATCCCAGTTTATACTGTGCATCGGCATCACCCTGTTCAGCAGCCTTGGTGAACCACTTCAACGCAGCTTTATAATCCTTTGGTAATACATCACCTTTAAAATACATCCATCCCAGACCATACTGAGCCTTGGCATACCCCTTTTCAGCCGCAAGTGTGTACCACTTCAACGCAGCATCATCATCCTGTTCAACTCCATCTCCGTTGAAGTACATCAATCCCAGATTATACTGAGCATCGGCAATCCGCTTTCCAGCCGCAAGTGTATACCACTTGAACGCAGCTTCATAATCCTGTGCAACTCCATCTCCGTTGTAATACAACAATCCCAGATTATATTGAGCCTCGGCCACCCTCTGTTCGGCAGCCTTGGTGAACCACTTGAACGCAGCTTCATAATCCTGTGCAACTCCGTATCCCCTGTAGTACATCAATCCCAGATCATATTGTGACTTGGCTTCCCCCTGTTCAGCAGCAAGTGTGTACCAATAAAATGCAGCTTCATAATCCTGTGCAACTCCGACTCCGGTGAAGTACATCCATCCCAGACCATACTGAGCCGCGGCTTCCCCCTGTGCAGCACCACTAACCCAGTCTGTAAATTCTGTATCAATAGTCATCTTGAATCCTTTTTATTATAGTTGGTATTATTTGTGTTTCTCAACCCATTCCGCGGGTATACCTTTCAACGCGACATATGCTTCTAAAGAACCCTGTTCAGCCGCAAGAGTGAGCCACTTTACCGCAATTTCATAATCCTGTATAACTACTTTTCCGAGAGCATACATCGACCCTAAATAATATTGAGCCTTAGGTCTCCCCTTTTCAGCAGCACGGGTTAACCACCTCCACGCGGCTTCATCATCTTGACGAACTCCGTCCCCGGTGTAGCACATCAACCCCGCTTTGTACTGTGCATCGGCATGACCCTGTTCAGCAGCACAAATAAACCACTTCAACGCAGCTTTATAATCCTCCGAGACACCATAACCGGAGTAATACATCAATCCCAGATTATACTGTGCCGGTGCATTTCCACGCATCGCAGCGAGTGTCCACCATTCAAAAGCTAAGGTCTCATCCGGTGCAACTCCATCACCATCGCGGTACATCAATCCCAGCTTAAGCTGTGCATCAATGTCCCCATATTTAGCTTTACGAACCAAGTCTTTTAATTCTGGATCAACACTCATCTCTTAATCCATTCCGTGGCAAGTTTCTGAGCCTCATCGATTTGAACCCGTAACATCAATTTGGCAAGCATATCCCTATTTTCGGATGACTTATGATCCCCAAATGCGGAGGCAATACTAAACCACTTGTAAGCCTGGACATAATCCTGTGCAACTCCATAACCCTTGTAGTACATCAATCCCAGATTATACTGTGCCTTGGTTTGTCCTGGCTCGTTAGCAGCACGAGTGTACCAATAAAATGCAGCTTCATAATCTCGAGTACATCCATAACCATCAAGATACATCTCACCAACTTTAATCTGGGCATCAACCAATCCATTTTCAGCAGCACGAGTAAGCCACGCCAACGCAAATTCATCGTCATAAGCAACTCCTCCGTTATAATGCATCAACCCCAGCTTATACTGAGCCTTGGCATTTTCCTGTTCAGCAGCACAAATAAACCACTTCATAGCAGCTTCATTATCCTGTGGGACACCGTCTCCGTTGAAGTACATCAATCCCACCATATACTGGGAATCGGCATGATCCTTATTGCCAAGCCGAGTAAAACAATTCAACGCAGCTTCATAATCCTGCTCAACTCCCTCTCCCATAACATATCCCAATCCCAAACAAAATCGGGCATGGACATTTCCCTGATCAGCAGCAAGTGTCCACCACTTAATCGCAGCTTCATAATCCCGGGCAACTCCGTGGCCATTGCGATACATTACTCCCAGCTCATACTGAGCATCGGCATCACCCTGTTCCGCGGCAAGTGTCCACCACTTTGCCGCAAGTTCATAATCCTGTGCAACTCCATACTCATAACAATAGCTCAATCCCAAATTATATTGAGCCGCAATATCCCCGTTTTCAGCTTCACGAACCCAATCTGATATTTCTGTATTAGTAGTCATTTTTAAATCCTTTTTGTAGTTCTTCAACCAAATTGCATCAGCAAGTTCCTGTGCCTCATTGCCTTGGCATGTCCCTGATCAGCAGCGAGTGTCCACCACTTGAACGCAATAGCATCATCATCCCGTGCAATCCCGTATCCTTCGTGGTACATCAACCCCGCTTTATACTGAGCATCGGCATTCCCCTGTTCAGCCGCAAGTGTGTACCATTTCAACGCAGCTTTATAATCCTGTGCAACTCCGACTCCGGTGAAGTACATCCATCCCAGGTTATATTGAGCCTTGGCAATCCCCTGTTCAGCAGCAAGTGTCCACCACTTTACCGCAAGTTCATAATTCTGTGGGACTCCGTCTCCGTTGTAATACATCGTTCCCAGATTATACTGTGCCGGTGCAAATCCATTTTCAGAAAGCTGAGTGAACCATTTAAACGCAGCTTTATAATCCTGTGGAACACCATCCCCGTTGAGATACATCAATCCCAGATTAAAACGTGCCTCGTATTGGTTCTGTTCATCAGCGGTAAGTGTTAATTTCTGAACTTTAGTAGTCATCTTGAATCCTTTTTGCGGTTCTTTAACCATTTCGAGGCAAGTTCCTGTGCCTCATTAATTTGAACCGATGTCAACCTTGTGGCAATCTTGTTTACTTTTATAGATGCCCCCTCGTCCCCAAATGCGGAGGCAATATTAAGCCATACATGAGCCTGGACAAAATCCTGTGCAACTCCGTCCCCGTGAAAATACATCACTCCCAAACAAAAACAGGCATCAAAATTTTCCTGATCAGCAGCAAGTGTCCACCACCTGAACGCAGCATCAAGATCCCGGACAATTCCGCGACCTCTGTAGCACATAAAACCTAGTTTATGCTGGGCATCAGCTTTTTTAACACCTTGATCCTGCCCGTTAACTGCAAGAGTTAGCCACTTGAACGCAGCATCATAATCCTGTTCAACTCCGTCACCTTTAAAATACATACATCCCAGTTTATACTGTGCCTCGGTTTCTCCCTGTTCAGCAGCAAGAGTTAATTTCTGAACTTTAGTAGTCATCTTGAATCCTTTAAAGTTAGTATTATTCAGAAGTCGCAGTCCATTCCAAAGCTAAATCCTGTGCATGGTCTATTTCAAAACCTTTCATTTGCCGGGAATGACGTTCCATCCAGATATGAGCAGAACTATGACCTAGTGAATTAGCAATATTATACCACTTATGTGACATAACAATATCTATTGTTATACCTTCACCATCAGCACACATTCTTCCCAGTTCAGCAGCGGCATCGGCATGACCTTGATTGGCAGCTCGTTTAAACCACGCAAACGAGGTTTCATAGTGTTGGGTAACTCTATCGCCATCCAGATACATACATGCCAGATCATACTGTATATCAATATCCCCGTTTTCAGCATCACGAATCATAGATCTAACCTCAGGTGTCATTCGTCAAAACCCTCGACCAAAAACCACATTGAAACTATAACAGTCTCAACAATCAAAACCCTAACCGGCAAATCCAGAAACTCAGCTAGTAATAGTGCAACTGAAACCACTGAAAATATAAGCTCAGGTGTCATTCGGAATATCTCCCAATTATAACAAGTGCCAGTAATACAATTGCTCCGGTAAATAAAAGTTGCTTGGCTGTTAACGAGATTATTAGCCAAGCCGCCAACCCAGAAGCGGATAAGAATACCACTACAGAGATAAAGTCTATAGGCATCAAACAAAGTCCCCTGTTAAAGTCTATCATCCATGTAAATATCCAACAATAAATATCACGGCCAGTGTTATTAAAGTTACAGCAGGCATAACTACAAGAGACAGAACTAATGTCAAAACTGCCAGGGATATAGTCAAGCTTGCCACTATGGCCGCCAGTAAACCCGGCAAGCGGGAAGCCAGCGAACCCATCAGAATCACAGACAGAATCAATATTACAATTATAAAACCCATCGCAAAAACCTCATTTCAAAATGCAGGAGAATACAAATTTCCAGCAAAAAAGTATTCTCCTGCCACTGGAATCAGTTTGGGGTGAAAATAACTAACTCCAGTATCCAGTGTCCATTACTCAAAAAAGTTCCGTTCTTTAGAATATCCCTTTTTTGATTGCTTGACAATTACAAATATATAACACACTCATTTCTATTTGTAAAGCCCTTTTTTAAATTTATTTTAATGCCAGTTTCAGAAATTCAGGCTTTACGTAACGATAATCTTAATCCCTACTTATGTCGTAAAGCAAGTATTTTATTTTATAGCCAATCCCGCTGTCTGATTCTAGGCCTTCCCGTATAATTACTCCTACAACTCTTGGACTATTACGCCTGGAACTCTCAAAGAGTTCTTGACTAATGGATATACACTCAGACAAACTTAGATTTTTATCCATAGCCCAATAAGTGTAGCTATCAGATTTGGCAAACACATCCTTATAGGCAGTATCGATGTCAATCAATGCTATATAGTACATAACTAATCTCCTGATAGTAGTTAAGGAAATGGAAACGCATTGTCCGTCCCCGGTATTTTCAAGTGGCGATACTTTTTCTTTAAATAACTATATTCAAGAATTGGCGGATTTAAAAAATTTAGGGTAGGACTGAATATGGCAAAACCTATAATAGACGTATTTATACGACAAGCCTTCTTAAACAATCTAGGGGACTCACGTATACAATCACTCAATATAGTATAAGTGTTAAACCTAAAACCACTGCCGTTACCCGCAAATGCAGTATCAATACCATCAGAATCAGGGTTTAGTATAATCAGTCTCATAAAGTACATTAGTCTATCCCGATAAAATTTTTTCTAAGACACTCTAATTCCGGTAATACCCAATGGCATTTATACACCGGAAAACGCAATGCACCAACATAAAGTACATAACCAATTATTTCAGGATTGGAAACAGAGGAATCACGATAAAACTCAAAAGACTTTTCCCGTAAAAAATAATCGTTGTAACGTCCATCAAGCTGTTTAGAACTATTATCCCCATTCATGGGTACTATCATATCCCGCCCATACAGGGTACTCTTTAAAATTAGTAGTTTTGCAAAGTGCATTAGTCTATCCCCTTATCCTGTTATCCCGCCAAGTTTAAGTATAATGTTTTCTTTCAGGTGGGTATACTCTTTTGATACATAACGAAAGTCAATACAATCCTGAATGTTCACTTCACCCACTACAATATCAAAAACAGCATAACCAACCACACTACAATCTGAACGTATAGCGTCCAAGTAAATCGCCCACCCTTTAGACATGCACTCACCTAAACTTAATTTTGCAAACGACATAATACTATATTTAGGAGCTAAAACTATTTCTGTCTTAGCTTCATCCGTAGCCAGTAGTGCTATACTATACATGTTTTTATCCTTAAGTGCGATTTGTGTTTTAATGTTGGTACAAGAATCATCAGCAGAATGCCAACTGTGCCAGTCTGGTACACCTAACATACGATATGGCTCAAAAACAAAGCTGAACACAACAGCTTTCGGCTTAAGCGGATAATACCTCATATCATATACAGCATAACCAATAATTGAGGTATCAAGCTTCCTGGCTTTCCTAAACTTTTTCTTGGCTTTCTCTATATAATCTTTACGGGATAAACATTCGTAAAAAAAGTCCTCAGATTGAACATAGTAAAGAGAAGTTGGAGTCAGGTCTAAAACCTGAAGATACTTAATTAAAGCAATCGAATGTCTCATAAGGTATTCCACTTAAAATAAGTCAATGTCGAATTCCAGTGCATAGTAGGCAGGAGAGATAAAACTATACAGAAGCTTGCATCTATTCTTGTAAAGACTTAATATACCTTCATAAATCACAAAGCCAACACAACTACACTCCCCAACAACACAATTACACTCTCTATTAAAGTTTTTGTGTCCAGCTACAATACAACTATCGAGGTTATAACGTCCGTCGAGCTGTTTATAACTATCCAAGTCCACAACAACTACATGTTCTGAAGTTGTTGTTAGTAATACTGTGAATCTCATGTTATTCCCTTTAAACTAAATAAATATTTTACCGACACATCAAAATAAGTCAATGTCGCGTTCCAATTCATTATAGTTAGGCTGGATAAAACTATAGAGAAGCTTGCATTTATTCCTATAATCACCTAAATCACCATCGTAAATCCCAAAACCAACACAACGACACTCCCCAATAGAACAACTACACTCTTTATTAAAGTTCTCATGTCCAGCGGCAATTAGACTAGTTAAGTTATAACGTCCGTCAAGAATTGCAAAACCTATACTCCCACACTTGGTAGTAACTATATTAGTTGTAGTCGTAGTCAGTAATATTGTAAATCTCATGTTATTCCCCTTAACTTAGGATTCTATATGAGCAATAAGCTTATTTGTATCAATATCTTTATGCTCAGACTTAATATAAAGATGATCAATCTTAATCTTTTTGGTATGACGGGTATGTACATCGTAAGTTATACCACCCAATACTTTCTTTTCAGGATTGTTTTGAATGTGGTAAACTATATAACCAATCGCGAATACCTTGGAATCATAAACCCGATTAAACTCCTCTGAACACTTTAAAATACAAGTGTTTAATTTATAACGTTTGGTAAATTTTATAAAGTCTCTAAGGTTTATAACCTCGCCATTATCTGTGCTAAGTAGCAGTTTCGATTTATACATAACTAATCCCCTTAAAATAAATAGGCATGCTGCCGGTATAACTTTTAGTATCCCGGCAACATGCCTAAGTTTAACCTCTCAATTTAAGAAATAACTCTGCTGTCATCGGCAAAACATTCTTGTCTAAATGTTCATAACCCAAAACTAAATAGCTGTATTGTAATACAGGTGTATCTTGAAGATAAGGTAAAGAATACACACAACAACCAATAACATCACTATCAACAGAAACAACTTGATCAAGTGTTTTTCTTGATAAAAGATAAATACAACTTAATAAGTTACAACGTCCATCAAGTTTCTTATAACTATCAGGAATCAGGGCAATCCTGTTTTTCTTCTCAGTCAATAATAACATGAAATACATAACAATTCTCCTAAGTTAGTGTAGTTGATTATGCTCGACAAATATCAATAGGCAATTTTTTATGAGCCTGGCCATTAAAAGTGACCTTCTGTAAAACAGGTCTGTTAGGTGTACCAGAATAAATTGCATAACCTATTCTAGTAGTATAACGGTATTTTATTTTGTCGTAGTATTGGTAAGCTTGAACTCTGCAACTTTCGATATTATAACGTCCGTCGAGCTGTTTATAACTATCTAAGTCAACAACAACTGTCTCCCGACCACTCACTACTTTAGTAGTTAAACACAACATAAAATGCATAGTCACTATCCCCATTCAATTTAAATTTAGACTAAATATATATAACACATACATTTACACTTGTAAATAAGTATTTTATGTTGACCTTACGTAACCAATTACAGAAGTTATGCAATTACTGTTTTTTTCATTCCGGCTTTTACAGCAGCACCCCTATCTATATACCTTACCTTACGTAATATATATATAAGTTGAACTACGTCTATAAAAAAAAGTAATTACGTTAATTGAATAATTTATTACGTAAGGTCAAAGAAACCGGTCAGATTCCTGACTAATCCAAAAAAAAACTGCAATTACGTTACTTTTATACTTGCAGTCCCCTTAACCTTAGTTTTTCCTCGACTTAAAACAAAAAGAAACCGGCCAGGAATCTGACCGGTTTCTTGTTTTTAGCTTAATAGTTTATTCGGCTATTGTCTCAATTCCGTTTTCCCGGAGATAATCTATAATTTCTTCTTTAGTTTCAAAACCTAGCTCAGTTTTTGCGACTTGTCTTCTTTGCTCCTCAATTTTTTCCTTTTCTTCTGCCAGGTGTTCGACCGATAATTCTCCAGAAATTACCCGCTCAACCAGCTGACTGTTAAGTTTTTTAGCTAGATTATTTTGCTTTGCCCATTGAGCCAATCCCAATTTAGACATGGGATTTATTCCTGTTGATGTGGTTTTTTTCTCGCCGAATTCGACGGCTAAGTCACCGACCAGCGGCATCCATTTTTTATAGTAATGACATAATATACCTACTATTTTTCCGTTTAAATCCTTGAGGTTTGTCATTTTTGCTGTTTTTCGTCTCGTCGAGGAAATTTCGATGATTTGACTTAGAATTTCAGAGACTTGTTTTGTCTCATTATTTTTCAGAAAGTCGATAAGTTCAGTGTGTACTTTTTTTATAGTCATTTTAGCTTCCCTTAGGTTAGTTAAATTATAGTATTACAGTTTAATAGTACAACAATTTCTTGTAGTCGTCAACACAAAAAAACCGGCCAGATTCCTGACCGGTTTTGAGTTTTTGAGGTTTAAATTGTTATTGTGTATTTAGTATATAATGTATTATATCTTCTTTGTTATTTTCACTTTCAATTTCATCCAAAGCATCTAAATATTTTTCACGTTGATTTTTACTGAGTTTAGAGAATTCGTCTTCCATTGTCTCCCTCAAAAAATTTATAACAATTTTCAGGTGATATTCAATTCGTTCTTTTTCAGTCATTTTAGAATCCTTTGATTATAAAGTATTGTAGTGTAATATAACATAACCACAATATCCTGTCAACCCATAAACACAAAAAAACCGGCCAGATTCCTGACCGGTTTTGTTGTTAATATCTATTTACTTTCAAAACCTTTCTCCTTGAGAATAAACTTAATTTTTTCTGATGTGTTTAGAGTTCTCAAGTGGTCAAGATATTTTGTTTTGTACCAAGACCCTTTCCGCATACTAAGTAATATTTCACGCTCGAATTTTTCTGTAATTTCGGTAAGAGTATCTTCTATAATATTATCCGGAATTTCAACAAAGTCAGTCATTTTAAAATCCTTTAATTATAAAGCCGGCCATATTAATGGCCGGCTTTGAGGTTTTGCTGTTATTTTCTGTTCAGTATAAAGTCTATTTGATCTTCCTCAAAAAGAACTATCAAATCTCTAACATATCTCTCCTTTTGAAATTTATTAAGTTGTGTAAACTCGTCTTGAATTTCTTGACGCAGATATTCTGTGATGTACCTCAAGTTTTCTTCAATCGCTGCCGCAAGATGCGGGTTAGACTCAGACATAGTATTCCCTTTCAAGTTAATAAACATTATATTCCATAGTACCATAAACCCAACTACCCGTCAACACCTAAACTTAACTTTTTTTGCATCTTATAGTAGTAATAATCCGTAATGCTCCTATAGCGAGTTGTGTCCAGGATGGTAAACTCATAAGTTGCATTACGGATTATTACTACTATATCGAGTTGTGTCCAGGATGGTAAACTCATAAGTTGCATTACGGATTATTACTACTATATCGAGTTGTGTCCAGGATGGTAAACTCATAAGTTGCATTGTGGATTATTACTACTATAGCGAGCTGTGGTCAGGATGGTAAACTCATAAGTTGTATTACGGATTATTACTACTATATCGAGTGCGTATCAGGTGGTAAACTCATAAGTTGCATTGTGGATTATTACTACTATACGATGTGCCAGTCCCCGTTCAGTTCATTGAGGTTGTACTGTATATTCCGACAACTATAGCGAGTGCAATCTCAGGTTGTTATTTATCCCGGTTGTTGACTACAACCCATAGATGTATTATGGATTATTACAACCGAGGGGGCAGGGGCAATCCCCCTTCCCCTTCCCTTTCCTTCAACCCTTTTATGAAAGAGGTATTCGCCTATTAAATTTATTAAATTTATTAAATTTTATACACATATTCCTGGATTAAGTTTATATTTATATTCTTTTCGTTTTCTTTCATTTTGCGTCACGTATGTTTTTCCTCCTCTGATCATTTGTCGTATTGCATCAGCACCGTGTGAGTGTTCATTATGAGCGTGGGTATCTTTCCAGATACCTTTTCGGTCGTCCCATTCCTTTGTATAGTTCAGGAAGCAATTTATTATGTATTGTGCCTGAGTATCTATATACATTTCCTCCATAGCCTGTCGGACCAGTTCCCTGTCATTATTTATGTCTGTTGTTCTTTCTACTATTGAAGTTTCTGTATATCCAAATTTCCAGAAGGCTTCTTCCCGTGTCATATCACTTGTCAGGTCTCTGACTTCGGCATCATGGGGCAGGATGATTTCTGATATATTGTAACCGAGTTGGTTTTGTATTTCGTCCATGAGTTCACAGTAGTGTTTGATTCCGAATCCGGTATTTTTATAATTGTTGATTATTCTCCAGCCGTCGGAGTATGTCTGAAAGAATATCAGTACAAAGAAGTCGTTACGTCCCAGATCGACAGCTACTTGAACTGGTAGGTTTGGATCGTACAGGTTTTCTGTTTCCCGGTTTCTTCCCCGTACTAACCTTAGGTATAGTCTTGCATAGTAAGTTCCGTCTCTATTTTTGAGGAATGCTTCTTCTTGAGTAGCTGGATATTCCTGGAATATATCCATTCCGAGTTCCCGGAATTGTGCGACTCGAAAATTTTTTTGTTCTTGATTTAGTTTGATTCCTGTTTCGGCTTCTATATCTTCGAAATATTTGATATCGTTTGCATCAGGGATTTGATGTCGTTTGAGTGTACAGTCGGGATCGTCCAGCCATGACAGGAATACTGGCAGGAAGTCTTTTTCTGTTAGTTCTCCTGCGTATGCGAGAGCATCGTCCCACATTTGTTTGTATATATTATCCCCTTCGGCAGTTGATTCGATTACTGCTGTATTTCCTGGAGCGATTGCCTGTAGTGTTCCGGCTTTGGTTTCTCTTGCCCGTTCTGGATATTTATTGGCAATTTTGCCAAATTCGGAGATATGCAGACGTTGTAGAGTAGTTGATCTGAATGAAGTCCGTACGAAAATTGATGATCCGTTGGTAAAGCTGAATTCTCTTGTGTTATTTTTTTTAATATCGATAGCCAGGAAATTTTTTATTGGCATTGGCAGTTCGTCCCACAGGACTTTAGTTCTTAACAACAGTGTTTCGGCTTCATCACTTCCCTGTGCCATAAGTCCTGAGCTGAAATCGGGATAGAAAACACAGTCATCAAAGAAAGTAACCAGAAACAGTGTTGAGATACCTTGTTGGCGTGATTTGAGAATAATAAGTCGGGGATGGCGGAGACTTGCAGCATAAACTTTGTGTTGTGCCATATTCATATTGAATCGGATACGTTTTCCTTGTTTATCGATAATTGTATATAGATTATTTAGCCGCCATAGTTTTGATGGCAGGAATTCATTTAGGTATTGTTTATCGGAGACAGGGCTTTGGTAATACATCTCACAAGAGGTTGAAATAGGAGTTCCTGCGTATATTTTTTTAAATTGTTCGGGAGTAATGCTTAACATTCAGCTTCTCAGTGTTCCTCTGAATACTTTTAGTTCATCCGGGGAGTTATTGATATTGTTGTTATTCATAACTGCGATTTGAGTTCCCTTATCAAAAAATGCGTTCTGTAATTTAGCGATTGTATCTGCTGATACATTTATGGCTTTAGCTAATTCATGATCCCGGAAGCCTACTTTCACTTCATCGGTAATAGTAATAGCCATATTCAGTAATATTAGTTGTAGTTTTTCTGCCCCGACATGTTCATCCACACTTAATAGTTTTCCTGCCTTTTGTATAGCAATTGCGTTAATTTGCTTAGCCATTCTTTCTTCTGGCAATAGGTTTTCTTCCCATTCCTTGACTATAACAGGAGATATACCTAGTTCAACCCCGATATTTTCCGGCGACTCCCCATTTTTTAGCTTTGCTATAGCGTAGGTCTTAGTTTTTTCGGGATTTAACATCTAACTCTTTCACATAACTTTTAATTGCTTTTATAACAATAAAACTGAATGAAATTCCTCGTTTTTTTCCATGGGCCTTTAATTCGGATATAGCTTTGCAGGCTTCCGAATCATGAGGTTTGCAGGAAAAGCTCAGAACCCGATCAGTTTCCGGCGATTCTCGTGTATCCATAAATTCCCCTTGGATTTATTAAATTTAATAAACGTTTTATCAATAAAAGGGTTTACCTGCAAATCTTTTTATTGTATGATATCCGTTGTGTAACACAAAATAACAGAGATAAAACCATGGCTGACATGACTGATCCGGATAATGCTGCCAGTCAGGACACTTTTGGGGATCGGGTTTCCCTGGCATTGAAGGCGGTAACTCGCAAGGATGGCGGAAAACTTACGTTCCCGGAGGATACTTCGGAAGAAGTTGTTTTTGCTGCCACGGCTGAGCTACGCAGGCGGGATACGCAGGCTGAGTTTACCCGGACGAAACAGGCACAGTTGGCATTGGAGGCGGAAAAGGCTGAACTTCTTGAGCAATTAGGCAATGATTTCAAGGTTGAGTTAAGCGATGATCAGGTAGCGGAACTTGAGGAACTCAAATTCTCCGATCCCAATACATGGCGATGCAAGTTGAATAATCTTGAGAATGAGGCCAGGAACAAGCGAGGAAGGGAAGTCCGGGAGCGATTGAAAGAGGTTTCGACCAAGGGGACTGAGACAGCGGAACTTGAGCGAAGAAAGCAAATACTTCTGGAATTCCAGGCGGAAAATCCGGGACTCGTAATTGATGATGATGTAATCACCAACGATATACCTCCCAGAATTACCAAAAGACTTCAGGATAATGCGGTTTCATTTGAGGTATTTCTTCAGGAAGCCTGTGATTATATTAATGCGGGCAAGGTTGTGGCCACAACGGAGAAGCCGCTGGGGCAGCCTGATTTAGGTAAGGCTGGCGGGGGAGATACTCCGTCTGATGATGCTGTGGGATCAGAGTCTCGCAGGTCTTATGAAAAGGAAATTTACTAGTAGTAGCAGGAAGTTTACTGCTAGTATTGACAGGAGATAGTTAATGCCTACAGCAAAAGTGTCAATTACGAGTGATCTAAAACGCAAGTCATGGATGCGTGAGGGTTTGATACAATCGGCTCACAAGTCATTTTGGACGCCATTATCCGGATCAAATATGGATGGTATTGTTTACCAGGCGAACAATGGTTCTGCCAAGAGTGGTCATACGGTTGTGTTTGATTTTAATGGTAATTTGTCCGGCAAGGCGATTAAAGGTCGGGATGAGGCTTATGGCAAGGGTGAGCAGAAACGTAAGTTCAGCGATAAGATTACCGTTGATCGTTATCGTTTGGTTGTAGATAACGGTGATGAATTTGATGGTGTTGATATTGGTGATTTAACTATTACCCAGCATTCGGATTCCCGTAAGAAGCTGTCTGATCTTTTTCATCGATTTAAGGATCAGGCTTTGTTTGATGCGGCTCAGGGTACGGCTGGTCAATCTCCGACTCATATTATTGATATGGATAGTACATTTGGTTACAGCACTCTTTTGGACATTGAGCGGACGCTCAAGACGTCCAAGGGTTTTTCCACGGGAGGTATTCGGCGTCCTCTTGAGGGTTATACGATTGGTGATGGTCGTCCTGTTTGGATGTTTATCATGGATGCTGCGATGGCTGGGATGTTACGTAAGGATTCCAATTATCAGAATTTGGTATTCAATGCGGATGTTCGTGGTAATAACAACCGTGCGATTAAGGGAGTATTTGGCAAGATTGGTCAATTGATGTTGATTGAGGCTGATCAGTTTTTTGGTGATACAGAGGGTACGGGTGCTATTGGTTTGAACAAGACTGGTGTTGAGATTGCTGGTTTACGCCAGAAAGATAGCAATGGTGTTTGGACTGGTCAGGATGGTTTTAATTACGATGGTGATTTGTATTCTCGTGGTTTATTGCTTGGTTCAGGTGCGTTACAGATTGCTTTTGGCAAGCAACCGGACTACAAGAATCAGGCTTCCCAGGACTTTAAGATCACCTCGGAGTCGGCTTGTGAGTTTTGGATGAACACGCAGAAAACTGTACTTTCCGCTGAAAACAGTGATTACAAGCAAGCAAAGATTGCTGATATTGACTATGGTGTTATTGCTGTTGATGTTCAGGTACAGGCTGCACCATAACCCATTCATCTAACTTTAAGGATTGTTATTTTGGTAGACCTTACAGGTATTCGGAATTTTTCTCAAAAGAAGTCTTATTCGGTTTCGGCAGCGACTTTACGTGCTGATGATTTTGATGTATTAAATTCGCTTGAGTTATTTAATATTCCTGAAAAATCGGTTATTACGAATGTGTATGTTGTAACTGATGTAGCGGGTGATGCTGCTTTGACACTTAAAGTATCCATTGGCAGTAGGACAGCTATTGCTGCTGCCAATGTATCTGTATCGGGGGTTTCTTCCGAGGTTCGTTATAATCGTCAATCTGGTACAGGCGAGAAAGTACAAGTCACTCCTAGTAAGGCAGTAACAACGGGTGATTTTACTATTATTGTTGAGTATCTTGAGTATACTCTTGGAACGGGTACGCTGACAAATTATAGTGATACTATTACCGGCTGATTTTCTTTACGGTGTATTACTGAGGATTATTATTTTGGTAGATCTTACCCATACTCGTGATTTTGCTCAAAAGAAGACTATTTCGGTTTTATCAGCGACTTTACGTGCTGATGATTTTGCTGGACTGGCTGTGAAATATCCGCATACGTTGTTTAATATGCCTGAAAATTCTTTACTTTTGGAAAGAATTGTTACAATTATTAAGCCTGAGGAGATACAATCTGGCGAGAGTCCTGCCTTTCTCTTTGTGGATGCGGCTAGCAATTCTGTTAGCGTAGACCTTTCTACCCTATCCGTAGAAATCAGTAGGTCGCGTTATGTAGTAGGTGCGGGAGGTTTGCCGATAAAAGTTCTCATTAAAAAAGCTCTGGAATCCTGTGAATTTATTATATCTATTAGATATATTGAGTATACTCTTAAATCGGGGAATTTGACAAACTACAGTGATAACTAGGTACTCTTATGCAAGCAAGCGATATTATCACTAAAGCCAGATTTACCTTATCGGATCAAGACAGCACCCGTTGGAGTGATGCTCGTTTAATCTCGCTATTAAATGATGCTTTACTTGATGTTGCTCTTACTACCAGGTTGTATAATTCCAGTGGTTATGTAGAATTGCAAGATAATGTATCGATATATGACGTTAGTTCTTTTGTTGTAAAGATAGAGAGAGTTGAGTATTTATCCAAACCGTTGATGTTATTATCTTTCGCAGAGATGGATGATCGTTATGGTACTGGTTGGCAGTCAGAGTCTTCTGGTACTCCTATAAATGTAATATACGATCTTAAACACAGTGGTGAGTTTATGCTTCACCCTGTACCTGTTTCGGATTCAAATACTCTGGTAACTTCTAATTCTGATTATGGTATTATCACTGGTTTGGCTTATGAAAAAGCTGAATTAAACATTATAGGTGATTTTGGGGACTTGGCATCCCCGCGATATGAGAATTATGTGAAGTTGTATTACATAAAAACCCCAAATGAAATAGTGGATATATCTGATGAGTTAGATATTGTTATTGACAGAACAATGCTTAGCTCTCTTGCACATTACGTATCAGGAGCGGCCTTACGAGATAACGTAGATGCCCGTAATAGACAGGTTGGCAATGAGGAGATTACTTTTTATGAGGATAAAAAACAAAGGTTGGCTGATCAAAAAACGAAAGGGAATGTAAAGAGGATACGAATAACAGATTACAGAGGGATGGGCTGATATGACTCAAAGAATAACCGTTGAAAGAAACCTTGCGGGTTTGGAGGATTTGGCTTTTGGTACAGGTAGTGTTATTCAAAGTAGAAACGGCAAGGACGTATCGATTACTCGTATAAATGCCAAGAATATGCCGTTTGATGAGTTGAGGAGTTTATCGCAAGCTTTAGAAGATGAAAAAGCGATAGCTTTTGCTGTTTTTGGTATTGATGATGATGGTTATCTAATAGCTACTTATACTGAGGAAGGTATCTTTAGAATAAATGATGCGGGTGATTTTATTATTGAATATGTAGGAGCATTATAGTGTCAACAAGAAATCTAGGTAGAATGTCGCCAGTTCATGAAGGTGTTTGGGTTAGTGGTAAGTGGTATACAGCATTAGATGTGGTTGTTTATAGAAATGATACTTATATAGCTACATCCCGTAGTTTTTCTAGTGCTCCAAGTAGTAATCCTGAGTATTGGGGATTTTTATCTGATGGTAGTCCGCCAACATCGGGATCGGGATCGGTATTGGATGTAACTTCTGTTACTGTCAATGATAATGGCGAGTTGATTATGGCAATAGCAGAAGATGCGGGTGATTAGTCGAGTTTATATAAATAAGTATCGGGAGTATTATAATGGCAACAATAAATCTAGGTAGGTTAAAGCCGATTAATAGAGGGGATTGGAGTAGCACTACTCGGTATACGGAATTGGATATAGTTACCCATCATGAGAATGGTACTTATATGTGTAGAAAAAGAAGTTATTCAGACGTACCTGAACCTTATATAGATGATTCATCGATAGATGATTCTTATCATTGGGGTTTTTTAGCTTACTCTAGTACCTCCTCATCTACACCTAAATTGGATGTAACTTCTGTTCATGTAGATATTGATGGTGAGCTGATTGTAACAACGGCAGATTAGGAGTATTATAATGGCAGAAATAAATTTAGGTAAAATAAGAATAGTCTATAGAGGTGACTGGGCTGATTCTACGGAATACAGGGAATTGGACATTGTTCTTTACGATGGTAGTAGTTATTTATGTAAAACCGATCATACGTCTGAAGCCACAACTACACCAGTGCTTGTTCCTGCCAATTGGAGTGTATTTGCTAAAGGTGGGTCTGGCGGGGCAGGAATATCTGATATAGAAATAAATGAGAAGGGCGAGTTAATCGTAACAAAAGGTTAATCAGTGTATAATTATGCGGGAGCATTTTAATGACAACAAGAAATTTAGGTAAAGTAAAAATAATTCATAGGGGGGCATGGAGTTCTTTTCCCCGGTCCTATAGGGAGTTGGATATAGTTTCTCACGCTGGTACAAGTTGGATATGCAAAGACCCACACACGTCTGTTTCTACAGAACCACCCTCACATAGTACAAGAGATACTTGGGGCAAGTTAGCTAATGTTGGTGGTGCGAGTGAAGGAATAATTGGTATGACTATAAATTCCGCTGGTGATTTGCTTGTAGAAACAGGATAAGGTATAGTAATGCCACAACAAAATTTGGGTAGGGTTACTGTAATACATAAAGGTGTATGGCGTAGTGATGCCCAATATGAAAAGTTAGATGTCGTTACCCATGAAGATAGTAGTTACATGGCTATTGCTTCCAGTATTGGTGTGTCGCCGTTAAGGGATGAAGACATTGATTCTTCTACATCAATTAACGGTTTAAAATGGAAATTGTTGGCTGGTTGTGGAGTTGATGGAGCTGATGGGGCTGATGGAGCTGATGGGGCTGATGGGCCAAAAGGACTGACAGGACCAAAAGGAGACAGTGGACCAGAAGGGCCAAGAGGATTACAAGGACCAGAAGGGCCAAGAGGATTACAAGGATTTACCGATATATATCTTGTAGGTGTGGATAATACCCATATTTATGAAGGGGATAAGGATGGCGGGACAATATTATCAGACGAGTACACGCTTTATTTTCGTTACGCTCCTGAGCGGGAATATTATACTGAGGTTGTTTTAGTGTTAGAAAGAAATACTATATACACAGACTGAAAATAAATTGAGAGTAATAATATGACAGAACAGAATTTAGGTAGGATTATCCCAGTAAATAAAGGTCCTTGGTCGAGAACTAAACAATATGAAAAGTTAGATGTTGTTACTTTTGAAGCTAGTAGTTATATAGTTAATATTGTACCTCCTATTGGTGTTGCCCCTTCCGATGGCAGTTTCTTTTGGATCGTGATGGCTATTGCTGGAGCTACTGGAGCTGCTGGAGCTGCTGGAGCTGCTGGAGCTGCTGGGCCAAAAGGGGACACTGGAGATAAAGGGGACACTGGAATAAGTGGGTTGCCTGGAGCTGCTGGAGTTCCTGGACCAGAAGGATACCTGGGAATTAATTTATCTGATGTGGTTATAGAGAATGAAACTATTCTTCTTGATGATATGGAACATACGCTAGAAGAAAATTATTATACTCTTAGTATGAGCTATGGAAACACTCTAGTTTTGACGCGTAGTCATACCCCTGGTTCTGCAGCTGCATCAGGTATTTTAAGTGGTTAGGATATAGTATGCCGGAGAAAAATTTAGGTAGGGTTACCATATCGCATAAAGGTTTGTGGGCGAATAATACACGCTATGAAAAGTTAGATGTTGTCAGCTATGATAGTAGTAGTTATATAGCTATTGCATCTAATATTGATGTGTCGCCATTAGATATTTCCAAGTGGAAAGTGTTTGTCCCTGGGTTTTCTAACATTTTAGATAATACTCTTGCTGGAGCTGATGGAGCTACTGGAGCTACTGGACCAAGAGGGCCAACAGGAGATAAAGGGGCTACAGGAGATGAGGGACTGAGAGGATCACAAGGACTACAAGGACCAAGAGGACAAAGAGGGGATGTCTTTGAGGTGAATAATGATGTTACTAATTTTGGTAATGTTGCTACAGGAAGATTGTTTAATCAGAAATATCAACTTGAAAATATAGGTGGGGTTTTAACTTTACACAAAATCATGCATTATTCAGATTAACATGCTTTTAAGTCTTAAATAAAGTAAGAAGTTGCTATGCCACATATTACAGCATTTGATGGGGGTTTATCCCTAAGGGTTGATCCCTCATTGCTTAAAAGTAATGAAGCTCAACATTTAAAGAATGTTGATCCTAATCCTATTGTGTTAAAATCGACTACTGATTTTGCTTCTACTTCAATATCTATAGGCTCTTACGCTAAATACTTTGGTGATGTGTGGCTAAGTAGCTCTAATCCTAGACAATATATAGAATATGAGAATGTATTATACTATACCGAAGAAAATAAATTTGCGGGATATTATTCCAACGGGAATGCTAGGACTTTGGGCATAGAAAGACCGGATAAAATAACATCAGAGTTACGCGGAGTTGGTAGTGATATTCTTATAGGTGTTTTTACGTATACCCTTACTTATTATAATTCTGACAATGGTTTCGAGTCAGCTAATAGTGAGTATAGTGAAAAATTTACTGTAACAGAAGGTAATTACGTAAGTTTTTCTGATTTGCCTGTTAGCATTGATCCGAAAGTAACTCATAAAAGATTGTATATGCTTGGCGGTTCGTTTGAGACTCCTGTTTTAGTTGCAGAGATAGCCAATTCAGTTATTCATACTACAAATACTCCTACTGATGATATCCAAAACGTAAGGTTATTACAGACATTTAAAAACTATCCACCTGATTTAGGCATGCAATTTTTAGTTGAAGCTTACGGGATATTTTTTGGTTTGGTAGGTAGTGAAGTTAGGTTTTCTGATTTGGACAAGCCTAATGCGTGGCCGAAAGAAAATGTTTTTAAGTTAAGAGGAATTGGCACAGGTTTATTAGTAATACCTCAGGGTATTCTGATATTTACCCAAAATCTTACTTACTTGTTGGTAGGAACTAACATTAAATCATTTAGTTTAATGTTAGTTTCAGAATATCAGGGTTGTATAAATGGGGATGCATGTAGTGTAGTTAGGAATGCACCTTTATGGGTATCTTATGATGGTATATGTACTATACAAAATGGCTATGTACAAGTAATATCCAGAATGTTATTGGGCAAGACAACCTTGGATGTTAAGCAAAGTGTTGTTTATGATGAGCAATATTTTTTATTGAGGCAAGACGGTTCAATTCTGGTTTTGGATATTAGAAACGGTTTTAGGTTTTACGAGTTATTATTTACTGAAAAGGTAGATGGTTTAACGGTTAGTAAAGGTGTATTATATTTTATAAGCCGTGGAGTTTTAAACGAAGCGTTTATTGGTGATCCGCTAGAATTTGAGTATACTTCACCGGTATTTACAGATGGTGATCATACAGAAATAAAAAAGTACAATAAAGTTTTTATCCGGGCTAACGGAGATTTTATTGTAAAGTTATATATTGATGAAAATCTAGCTTTAACGAAATCTATTTCGGGTAATAAGACATTTGATTTAACTCCGCCTACCAATAAACAAAGCGGCTATAATTTTTACGTTAACATTACAGGCATAGGTACTGTATATTCTATCCGTGCTAAACCGTTAGGAACACAATATGGCAATTAACAACTTACCTGATTTATCGAATCTTGTTATGTTTAATCCACAACCTTTATACGATATTTTATTGCAGTTGAAGAATAAAATCCAGGTGCAAGAGTTAGAGTTACAGGAATTAAGAATTAAAGTAAATGAGTTGAGTAGTGAAAGTTGATGTTAGGCTTATAAAAGATGAAGAGTTTCTGTCTTTGGCAATCATGTATGTTAAAATGAATGAGCCGGTAGCTGCTGCACCGGCCTTGTATAGCTTGACGCATGACTTGACAGCAAAAGATTTTACAGCGATTGGGCTGTATGAAAATGATGTATTATCCGGTTTTGTTACTGGGTATGCCTTATCGCATAAAACGTTTTATTTTTCTGGTATATATGTTAAAGTGAAGAATAAAAATGTAGGTAAATTAATAGATTACAGCATAAAATATGCTAAAGAATTGGGATATAAAAGCTGTGAAGCTAACTGTACCAATTCTAACATACAGAGTATTTTAATTAAAAAGGGTGCGTACGTTATGTATACTAGAGTTAAGAGGGAGTGTTAATATGGGTGGTATAATGAATGACTTCACCGATATGATTGGGTTAACCGATTTTGAAGGTCAAGAGGAAGCGGCACAACAATCCTTACGGGCTAGTGAGCGTTCAGCAGCTTTAGCTAAGGAAAACATGGAGTTTCAAAGGGAACAGTATAGTGATTGGAAGAATATCTATGGAGACCTACAAGAGAATTTAGGAGGGTATTATAAACATTTAGGTCGTGAAAGAGTAATTAGTTTAGGTTTGCAGGAGCAACAGAAGGCTCACCAACAGACTGAGAAACAAATAAAAGGTAATTTGGCTCAGCGTGGAATAGGTGGTGGTAAATATGAAGAGTATTTACTGTCCATAGCAAATAACGCGAATAATATGCGTGGTGCAGAAATCAGATCAAGGGCTGATGATGTAGTAGCTAAACAAAAAATGGGGTTTTTAAGTTTAGGGTTAGGTCAAGGCGGCAATATGCGTAGCACTATAAATAATGCGGCTAATCTTGGTGCTGGTACTCTTAATAATCAGGCTATTATGTACGATAATCGATACAAACAGCTATACGCACACAATGATAAAGCGTGGGAGGAAGTTGCTAGTTTTGCCGAGAAAGCCTATACTGGTCTTGCGGCATCAGATGAAAAACTTAAAACCAATATTACTAAAGTGGGCAATATAAATGGTCATAATGTGTACACTTTTGAATTTAAGTCTAATCCGGGTAAAATTGAGATAGGTGTTATGGCTCAAGAGGTAGAAAAAATTACCCCTGATGCAGTGGTTGAAATTGATGGTATTAAGCATGTTGATTATAATAAAGTGTTTAATTTAGGAGATTAACATGGGATTTATGACGGGATGGGATAGAAGTAAAGCCCTTAGATTGCAGGAAGACGCGAATACCTTAGCTCGTCAACAGCACAGGCAAAACGTACGGGCATACGATGATCAACAAAACCTTAAGTTACATGAACTTGGTGTAACTAAAAATGAATCTGGCGGGTATACAAATACTCCTGGTGGTCAAATGGAGTTGATGCATCGGCAACAGCAACTTGCTAATACGCGTTATCAATCGATGCAACAGCAAGTTTCCCTGATGCAAACAAAGGGAGCTTGGGAGGAATACAGTAAAACTGGCAGTGTTCTGCCTTTTCAAAGACTTTTATCTAATAATTCGTATTTATCAAAGGCATGGGAGGAATATGCCCAGGAAATTAATCCTGTTGATTTTAAGAATGATGGGCAGCTATTAGCACAATTTGGAGTGGGTCTGAAATACCTGGAAAATCCCGAATTTGTAGAAGCTTTGAATAAAAATATCTTTAAATACCGGAGAGGCAATACCTGGGAGATAGGTTCAATTCCTCAACTTATGGCTATGACAGGTGGTTATAAAAATGTTCCTGAACAGGTTGGCAAGTATATAGATGAAAATACAGATAGGATTAAACGTGCTATGGGTGGCACTCTGTATACATCTGAAACTGATCGACTTAGGGCTAAAACTGAACAATTTAATGCTGTAAACGAAAGGGATAGTGAGGAGCGTAAAGATGCTAATGTTACGTATGCAAATACAACTGATAGACTTGATGTTATAGGCAACCTAGATATAAAACAGCAGAAACCAGATCAGAATCAGACACCGGGTCAACCCACCTCGGGAGTAAATCAAGTTAAACCGGAAGTAGGTAATTACACCCCGGCAGAACAAAATTCATTAGATAATATAGCTAAATATGAAGCTGTTTTGAAAGATAAAACCATCTCAAGTACAAAGAGAAGGAATATAGAAGGCTTATTATCTCTAGAGCATATAGTATTAGCAAGTGGGGGTGAGGAAGAATTCTACAAGAAACCCTTTACCGATGAAGAAAGGAGGCGTGTACAGTATCACCTCACACTTGCAAAGAATTTATTAGGTAAAAAGCCTACCACAAAAGAAAATGAAGTAGTTAGTTTTATCCGCCAGATTAATCAATTAGCCCCTTCGATAAAGAAACTTACCCCTGGGGCAACCGGTCTTATAGATGATACCGTTAAGACTATTAGCGAGTATGTTGCTGGCGGAGACTATGATGCATCACAAGCTACGGCGGCTTATACCGTTGTAAGAAATGCTCTCCGGTATTCTCTATATGGTTCTGCTTTGACTGCAACCGAAGTTCAAGCTTTTGCTCAACAATTCGGAGATTTGGGTTTACGTTACGGTGCTGTGATGTCAAAGTTTAGAACTAACTTAATATCACAAAGAGCAAAGTTAAGCTCTGTAATGAGTAACTATAACTCTCGCTTAGCTCATGTGGTATTCGGGTATGACCTGAAAAGCCTGAATGAATTTATAGATGGTATTGATAATACACTTGCAGTATTAGACAACAGTGATGGTATAAGGTATAGGCCGCTAACCGAGGATGAACTAAAGGCTAGACAAGATAAGAAACTAGACCCTACAGACACTGATGTAATAAAATTGAACGAGCTATGGGATGCAGAATCTAGTATCGAAGGGGAGAAGTAATGCAAACTGATATAGAAACTCTACAAGATTTATTTAAAGTTAGTTATGAAGCTTTTGAAGAGTCTCGCATTGAAGATAAACAAGTGCGGGATATGTACCATAATAGGCAATATAATGAACAGCAATTAGATACTCTTGAGCGGCGTGGGCAGCCTGCTGAAACATTTAATGTCGTTAAGTTATTTGCCAGGCTGTTAGTAGGTTATTACTCTACAGTTGTTAATACTGTTAAGGTTAAGCCGGTTCAGCAATCAGATACACTAACAGCTTTACTTTTACACGATGTAGTGCAGTACACTTTTGAAAATAATCATTTTGAAACAGAAGGCGATAAGATCAAACTGGATGGCATGCTATCTGGTTTAATGTGTGTTTATGAAGATGTAGTTGATACAGACCGTAAGGATAAGTATGGTCGTCCTATAAGACGCATTGAGCTATCGCACGTACCGAGTCGAGAAATATTGTTGGACCCAATGAGTCGAAAAGAGGATTATTCTGATGCTCGTTTTGTGCATCGGTTCAAGTGGGTATCCGAGGATTATTTAAAAAGTGTTTTGAATGCTGAACACTCCCCAAAAAAAGTAGAGGAGATACTTAATCGTCTGGAGTCTTATGACAATCACGTAAACCAGGAAGACACAGAATTTACTTTACATTATCAAGATAAATTTATAGGGCTATACAAACAGTATGATAATTATTTACTTATACATACTGTTATTATGGATGACGATGATAAGGTATGGTCTGTATTTTGGTGTGGTGATCAAGATATAAGTCGTAAGGAAATTACTTATCGTGAAGTGCGTTTTCCTTACAGGATACAGCGTGTTCATACTTCTGACAAGGCAGAATATTATGGCTTGTTCAGGGAGGTTATAGAGTCTCAAAAAGCCATTAATCAGGCATTGGTTAAAATTCAGTTGATGGCTAATAGTAACAAAGCCTTTGTACAAAAAGGCTCAGTAGAGGATTTAGATAAATTTACCGATGAATTTAACAGAGTTAACGCTGTAATTCCGGTTAAGAAACTAGTGGGTATTAAGGTTGAGAATCTTACTGGGGAAGTTTTAGAACAGTATGGTATTGTTGATAAAGCCTTTGACCGTATTCAACGGGTACTGGGTATCAACGATAGTTTTTTAGGTATGGCCTATGCATCAGACTCGGGTAGAAAAGTTAAGTTGCAACAAAATGCTACGACATTAGCTCTACGCTACGTAACAACTAAAGTGGAACAACTTTATCGTTTGCTTGGATGGGATATTGTTAATTTGGTTAAACAGTTTTATACTGCCAACGAGGTTTTAAGAATTACTGATCAGTCTACCGGTGAACGTTGGGTAGAGCTTAACAAACCGATGGAGGTTTGGTCCGGTAATTTTGATCCTGAGGGCAATCCCGTTATGGATGTGCCTTTTGAGGAGGTTCTAAACCCTGAAAATAACGAACCATTAATTGACGAAGACGGTAACTATATTGTTGCTCCTATCCCTGAAGAGGAGACAGAGATAGCTTTTAGTGACGTTGATTTAACTATTGACACAACAGCTTATAATGATGAAGACGAGAAAAATCAGTTAATGCTTGAGTCTATTCTGCAAGGAAGTATAGGTAATACATTATTACAGCTTAATCCCAGTGCCTTTCTCAAGGCTGCTGCTTTGAGTGTCAAGAGTGTCCGGACGAAACACAGTCATCAGATTGCGGAATTGCTTGAACAGACGGCTCAAGCAATAGCCAATCAGCCAGCACCTCTGCCAGACGCACCTCTGCCAGACGCATCTCCGCAAGGCGAACAGCCGAGAAGCCAGGAATTGAAGCTGCCGCAAAACACGAATGAGGAAGCCTGATATGAACCAGCAATTTATTCCAGCCGGAAATTCTGATGGTTATCGGGATGCTGATGGGGTGGAGAAAAAAGGACTTACTACAGACATACCAGAAATTCGTAAGTTTGTTACTAAAGCTAGAGAGAGTGGAGTTGATGAAGATACAATATCTACTTTTTTATCTGATAAAGGTTATGGTGCTGAAACAATAAAAGAAGCTTTAGCTCCCCTTAAAGAAATCCCTCTTGTTCCTGGAGCAGACACTTCTGTCCCTGTAGCAGACACTTCTGTCCCTGTAGCAGACACTTCTGTCCCTGTAGCAGACACTCCTGTCCCTGGAGCAGACACTCCTGTCCCTGTAGCAGACACTCCTGTCCCTGTAGCAGACACTCCTGTCCCTGGAGCAGACACTCCTGTCCCTGTAGCAGACACTCCTGTCCCTGGAGCAGACATACTAGAAATTCGTGAGTTTGTTACTAAAGCTAGAGAGAGTGGTGTTGATGAAGATACAATATCTACTTTTTTATCTGATAAAGGTTATGTTGCTGAAACAATAAAAGAAGACAGTGTTGTACCTAATAAAGAAAGTGAGAAAGCTGTAGATTTAGTAGCAGCTTACGACAATATCAACTTTCGGTGGGGACACCTGGCTAAGACTGCTTATGGCTATGTTTTTAATGACGAGATGTATAATTCGGCTCAGGCAGATGTTAAGAAGTTAAATGAAGGACTTAGAAATACGCTGCATGGACTTGGAGTTAACGCTTATATAGATTCTGTTACTGGCACACTGATGATGAAGGATGATGCTGGTAAAAGACATAATATTGAGCCGGGATTTTTTGATAACTTATGGGCTGGAAAGTTTGAATTAAGTGCGGCAGTAGTAGGAGCTTTAAGAGGAGCTTCTATCGGAGCAAGAGTCGGAGCAAGTGCAGGTCCGGTAGGCTTAGCTGCCGGCACTATTGGTGGCGGTTTGATTGGTGGCGGTGTAGGAGCTGCAACGGGTTCTGGCTTGGACTACATTAATGCTAGTCTAACGATAAAAGAAGATTTGGACTACAGAGTTGCATTATCTAAAATGGTTGATGCTGGTATAGCCGATGTAACTATGGGAATATTGTTTGGTACTGCATGGAAAACTGTCAAGTATACTGGTTCTGGCACTTTGAGATTATTAGAAAACGGGTGGAATACTATTGTAAATGGTAATAAGAAAGGTGCTGAAAAAATACTGAAAAAAATCACAGGTCTATCCGAAAAAAAGATAAAAAAGACACTTGAGGCTTGGAGCAAGATAGCTTCTGGATCAGAAAAAGGGTTATCTGCCAGGCTACAAGCTATGAGAGTTATTTCTCAAGGCCAGAAAGAGGGTATGAGACTTTTATCTATGTTTGGTTATGATAATCGACTCCTGGTTGAGTCGATTAGTAGACGAGCTAAAGAATTGATGGAGACTGCTACATCTTTAACTTCCAATAAGCCTGTTATAGAATTACAGAAAGGACTTATCGAATATGAAAAGGATGTCAGGAAGTTTTATAGATCGGTTGTGGATACCGCCGAAGAGTTCTTTAAACAAACAGATTATAGTTTTGATCCAAATAAAATGAATCTTAGGACTGCTTTAATGGAAGCCCGTAACCATATAGCAGATATAAATCAAATTGAACAATACAAAAATATCATGAAAATCATTAGTAAAAAGACTACATCCAGAACGTTTTCTAATTTGTTGGATTTAAGACAGACTATTATTTCCCTTAAAAATAAAGCTGACAGCAAAATTGCTCATGCTTCTCTTCAGAAAAGTATAGCCGCAATCGACAGGGAAATAGTAAGAGCAACCAATAAGTACATGCCTAATGGGGTGGCTAAAGTTTGGAGAGAAGAATTAGGTAAAGCCAAGCATCAATATACTAAAATGAAGCAACTTCAACAGAATGTATTATTCAGAGCTATTACCCGGAGTGATTTACTACCGGAAGGAATAATAAAACGTTTAGGGGATGCAATTCTGAAAGGCGAAGGTTCGCTAAATGATTCCTTTGTTGATGTTATGAGCAAATTACCTGAAAAGTTGAGGCATGAAACCGAGGGTGCAATTATTAAACAATTAACAGAAAATAACACAACTAATTATCCTGATATATTTCAAGCGGTGAATTTTCCAAAACTTGCACATGAGCTTAAAAAATATACTTTTGAAAGTCCCGAAGCCAAACAGTATATGCGTGTAGTACAGGATTTTGCCGCTGTATTTCAGAATGACGTTAATTTGGGAGTAAAATTAAGTAATATACCGATAGACTCTAGTTCTCCAAGTTCTCTTGCGGCTGAAATCCACCAGAAAGTTCGTTATAGTTTTATTTCCAAGGTGTGGGAATACATGAAACAGCTAATGCCCGGTGATAATTCCCGGATAATAGCATTAGGCAAACTGGTAATCAAGCTGGCAAAAAACCCGATGAACGCTAAAGACACAAAGAAATTTATTACCTATTTTCCAAAAGAAACGCAATCGGAGATTAGTAAATTACTTGAAAATTTCAGGAACGTATGGGGGGAAAAAGGTCTTGGCAATACGGAAGATGCCATAAGTAAACAACTTCCCGTACCCTCGGACAAACCGTTAGCTGGTGCAGTAGAATCCGCAATGAATCCAATTGTTACGAGTAATGTTGATCCAAAGAAGATAGCTTCACTTGAGGATATAGCTAATCTTATAGGTAAAGTGTCGGTAACATTAGCCGAAGTAAGTAGGTCAAAATCAATAGCCGCAACACTTAAAAGGGCGGGTTATGTGGCGGTAGAAGATGAAGGCCGGACAATGTTTCTTGATAGGAGGTATTAGGATATGACCAATCAAACTGAAACGGTAAACGTTTTCTGGCTTAAAATTACAGGTGGCGTTTTGACAGCATTCATAATAGCTATAATGTCCATGTCATATACAGTTAATACCCAGATAGCTATTATGA
>JACSEL010000005.1_pt1 | contig 32693 bp, 48 predicted proteins | sample 8223121 | NCBI WGS metagenome assembly JACSEL01 (sample SAMN15704502, study PRJNA253121) | viral metagenome | isolation source: viral DNA from sea star tissue collected in USA, Friday Harbor USA, Seattle... | host: Pycnopodia helianthoides | collected 2013 | reverse complement strand
TTGAATTGCTTTGTAGTTTAAGCGGTTTAGAAGTGAAAATTGTATAAATTTTGGGATTCCCTTATGTGTTGAGGGTAAAAATTTTAGATAAACAAATCGTAGCTTAATCAACTTCGTTTTTTTTGTTACGATTTGTTTTATTCACTTGCCTATTTTAAAATAATAATATATATTTAATATTTGCGATTAGTTTCAGGCTCGATAAAATGTTCTTTCTTTCAAATTAATTAATTTTAATTTTGAATGTTTTATCAAACGGGAAGGCGCTAGTAAACGGCGGGTACAATCCGTCCACCCTTTAAATACCGTTTACTAGTCTCTCAATTTTCTTTTATCCTCTTTAATAACTTCTTTCAAAACAAAAACAAAATAAAGATTGATTTTTATTTTAATGTTTTTTATATTATTAAATATATAAACTAAGGAGTTTGTAATGAGAATACAATTTTTTTTAACATTGATTATAGTAAGTTTGATAGTTTTTAATGCAAGATGTGGTAGTAAAAATAATTCAAGCCCAGAAGAAACTAGAAAATTAAAATTATCATTAACAGAAAAGTTATCTGGTTCAGACCCTATTTTACAGCCTCAAATCAATGCAAATCAAGCTTTGATTAGTAAAATACTTTTCAATGATAATGTCGATGTTAGTTCAAAAGTAAAATATATCTATTTCAGAAAAGCATTTGGTGCGAGCCAGTATTATTCAGTTGATATTTATTTGAATCAAATAGAATCATCAGGTTCTTTTAGTGAAAAATACGATTATAAATTAGTCGTTAGTCGTGATTCTAGTATTGATAATAGCGACGAGTATTTTACGGTTCGGAATGTAGCGCCGGTCACAAATACTAGCCAAAACTATATTAGCTTGACTTATGATACAAGCAATTTGAGAATCGATGGTATACCATTCAAAAGAGCAGATGTTTCTAATCCTAATAAACTAAAATGGTATTTAGGATTGGTCATAAAAAGCAAATCAGCTAATACTGGTCATTTATGGGCAGGCCGTGTTCTGTATACAAATAGCATGGACAGCCAATCAGAGACACAAGGTGCAGGAATTCAACCAGCGTATTCAGCAGGTCGATAAACAGAATAATATAATTTTAATTAAAAAAGAGAATCTTTAACGAGGTTCTCTTTTTTTTTGTTTTTAAAGGAGTTGATTATGAATAGTTTAAAAATTTTAGCTTTAATTTTCATTGGATTTGCGTCAATGAACGTAAAATCATGTAGTAAAAAGAATTCGACTAGTAATTCGATTAATTTAAGCCCAATCACACAAAAGGAATTAGATTACAAAGCTTATATTGATAAAATAGTTACACGAATTAGTTTTTATAGTTTAGATTTGAATTCCACAGAATATCAAATTGTTGTTTATTTCGATAACAGAGTCGAAAACGCGTCTCTTTTTAATTCAAAAAATCAAATAGCGCTTTTTGTTAGCGAAGATTCAAGGGTTAATTATAGAGATTTTATTTTGATGCCAAACAAAAAAAGCATCAGACAAGGTTACGATAACCAAGATCATATTAGATTATTTTTTGATTACAAACCGGTTGTTATAAAAGGCAAGCCATTTTCAAGTAAAAAAGATGGAAAGTCAATATGGACATTAGGTGTTGGGTTCCAATCTATAGAAAATTCAACTGAATATTATGTTTTCAATGGAAGTCATACTATAATTCGACCGGATTCAATTCATCAGAGCCAGCCAAATGGTTTTATAAGACCATTTATTAAAGAATAATTATAAAATTAACTTAAAAGGAAGTATTTATATGGCAATTTTTAGAATGAGTTTACCAAATACTAAAAAAAAGAAAATACTTTTAGAAAATTGGAAAGAGTATTTTCTAACTGAAGAGGAAGCCAAGCATTTTTGTAAACGATACGATTATAATCCTGATCATAAAAATTTAAAAAACACAATATAATTCAATTTAATTTATTAAAGAATAATTTTTATATAAACCCTTGTTTAAAAGCAAGGGTTTTTTATTTTATTTTATTTATTTTATATTATATTGTATATATATGGAAGAATTAAATAAAATTTTAGAATTAATTAAAGACGACAAGTCAAAAAAAGAAGCTAATGCAATTTTTGATAATGTCAAAACTAAGATCAAAAATTTAGATGATACTATTAATGGTTTGCAATTTACAAAAAATGAAGCCATATCATCAAGAGATAAAGCAAAACACCGCTTACAAGAAGTATCGAAAATATTTGATGCTAAAGATTATCTAGATTTACAAAATAAAATTCAAAAAACAAAAATAAAAAAATCTGATGATGAATTAGATTTAAAAAAAATAAAGCAATTAGAAGATGAGATTGATGCTTTAAATAATTCAAAAAAGGAATTGGAAGTAAATTCTCGAAAAAGTCTTTTAAATGCTGTTCTAGAAAGAGATATAACTAGATATGTTAATAAATATAAAGCACGCGAACAAGCGACGCCTTATTTAATAGATGAAATTAAAAAAAATGCTATTATAGAAGATAATCAAATTATTTTCAAAAACCCAGATGAAACACCAATGAGAATTGATGGCAAGAATGCAAATTTAGAAGACATTATCAAAATGAAAAGAGATGAAGCGATCAAAAATAAAAATGATATGTTTTTCAAAATAGATCCAGAACCAAGCGGGGCGTCAAATCCTAATATTCAAGCAGGCATTAACCAAAATAATGTTTCGAATTGGGATCCAGACACAGACAGGGATTTTATAATAGGAAGAGATTAATATAAAATAATAAAAACATGATGGCTGGATGGCTAGCTAATTTCAATGGATTTTGATTATTGGCTTTATTTTATTCAAAAAAAAATAAAGAGGTAAAGTCAATATGGCAATAACAACAAGCCAAACGTATCAAGAAGCCATTGGTTTAAAAAATTGGCATTCAGCCCATATGCTGAAAAGCTATGCAATGAATAAATTGTTTCAATCTAATTTGATTGATAGATCGCCCACTGGTCAAAATTTTATAAATGCAGTAACAGATAATATGAAAAATTTACCAGAAAAGGTAAATATAGGGTATTCTGGGTATGGTTTTTCAGAACCAGCTGTTGCAGTTGTAGGCGACAAAACAATACCACCAACTACAGAAGCCACCTTCAAAACAATCAATGCAAAACCATCCTATCATTTTAATTGGTGGAGTATAGATACCATCCAAAAAGATTTAATGAGTATGATTAATTTAGAATTATATTTAAGAGAATTTTTAGGATCTTATCTAGCAACTCACTTTAACCACGTAATTGTCAATACTTTAGGCGGTTTAAGTACCGTTTCAGAAATTACAGTTGGCGACGATAACACCGAATTTTCAGAAAATTTATATGATGAATGTCAACAAATAAGAGGCGATAGAGTTGGCAATACAACGCCTACACTTTTTATGTCTTCAAAAACATTATTTGATATAAAAGGAAAACAAGATAGTGCAGTGAATAAAAATCCTTTAATTTCAGAATATCAAATGTCTGGTCAAAATCAAATAGAAGTTAAAGGAAGTCCACAGGGTACTAATATAGGTCAATTTTTAACCACAAAAATTGGAATGCCTACAAAATTTGCTTATAAAACCATGGTTCCAATTGTTATGGACGATATCATGGAAGATGGTTTGATTGCAGTTTTAGATCCAAAAGCATTTGCTTTTTTACAAAAAAGTTTTAAAAATCCAATTAGATATAAACACGACGCTATGGTAGGCGGTATAGGTACAGAGGCTTTTGGTTTAGTTTTCTTAGCTTTAATGCACCCCATTGGCTTTAATTTTATTGGCGTCAAGGCACCAGAGGCTGGAGCTGGTAAATATGCTAATTTAACAGGGCTTAGTTATGCTGAATTAAAAGCAGGCGGTCAATTTGAATTGGCGTTTGAAGCAAAAGAATCCAGAATCAGATTGATAAAAGTAAAAATAGGAACAGATTAAAAATGCGCCGAAATAAAAAAAAAGAAAATGGAGTTGACAAACCCAAAAGTGTGGATGGTGTTTTATGGAGTGGCAATGGTTGGTTTCATAAAAGCGATTCGTATACATTTTATGATACAATTGATGAATGTGCAGTTGCGATCCATGGCGCTGTAAAAAATATAAATAATAAAAAAATTGATAAAACTATAAACTAATTATGATTGAATTCGTAGCGTCAACAACAGATGATTTTTATTTTGCTAATAGCTATTTGGCTGTTGACGATGCGAATTTTCTAATAGAAAAATTAGGAAAAGCCCAGAATTGGATTGATTTAGAAGATGAATCAAAGCAAATGATTTTAATTGAATCAAGTTTTGCAATTGATGGTTTGATGTCATATGATAGTTATCCAATCAGAACGGACCAATTGCTAAAATTTCCAAGAGTTAATGAAAAAAAATCATATGTAATTCCAATTGCTATAAAATTAGCAACAATCGGTTTTATTCAAAAAATAATTAACAAAGATAATTTCCAGGCTATAAAAAGAAAAAAAACCAGTAAACTAGAAATCGAGTATGTAGTCAGTTCATTTTCAAAACAATTAAAGGAAAATTCAGAAGTAATGATTCTTCTGAAGCCATTCAGAAAAAAAATGGTCGATTTAAAATATGGATTTTAATGATTTAAGCGATATGATAAAAGAATTTGGTCAAAAAATCAAATTAAATGAAGATTTTGTTTACGCTTACATTGACAATGATCATAAAATTCCATTCAGCAAAGCTACAAATGAAGTAAAAGTAAAGAATTATACTGGTTTTAATAGCATTGGGATTTTATTAAGAAATAAATTAAAAGAAGATGATTTATTGGAAATTAATGAAAAAAATTATAGAGTATGGGCTTTTGAAGATATTATCGTCGATGGGTCCAGAATATATACAGATGCTATCATATACGAAAATGATTTTATTCATGATTTAGTTTTTTATGATCAATATTTAGAAAAAACAGCATGTAATTCAACAATGCAAAAATCAATAGCTTATTACGAAACGAAAGCAAGACTAGAAACCTTATCAGAAAATAGTTATTTAGAGCAAGCTTATTTTTCTGATGAAATTGACACCCATGTATTTACTATTTTATATCCAGATTCCACTATAAAATTTAAAAAAAATGATGAAATAAGATTTGATAACAGGTTTTTTAAAATTAATGGCTTTATAAATATTAATGAACAGAACAAATTATTAAGAATTAGTACTGAAGAAAATATAAAAGAAAAAGAAAGTAGTCCAGAAGCTCTTTTTAGCGAAGTTTAAAATGGATTTCATAAAATTTAATTTCAATTCATTTAAAAGGCAAGTTTCAATAAGATCTGGAATTTTATTGAAAACACAAGCTATTCGAAATATAAATAGAAAATCAAAAGGTCGAATTTATATAAGGAAAAATAGAAAACACGTGGCGTCTAGACCTTACCATAGCCCAAATTCAATGACAGGTCAATTAAGAAAATCAATTGGTTTTTATTATACAAATAAAGCTTTAATTTTTGGTGGTGGTAACCAAAAGGTCAATTATGCAAAATTTTTAGAATTAGGAACTAGACAAATAGAGCCAAGGCCATTATTTCATTTATCATTTTTTCAAGTACGATTATTAATAGATAAATTAATAAATAAAACATTATCCAAAAGTATTAGTATTCAAGTTAAAAAATCAACATTTGTAAAATATAAAAAAACCACTTTAAAAGCCCGCCGAACTTTATACCTTGGAATTCCTAATTTTAATTTTACCAAATCAAGAGGCGGTTTAAAACATTGATTGAAATTTTAAAAAAGGAAATAGCAAGATCAATCGTACAGTTAACGAATGCATTTTCAAGCTCAATTGAAGAGAAGTTAGTTAGTTATCAAAATAATAAAATTATAATAGATATTCCAGACGGTCTTTATTCTTTTTCTGGAGGAGATGAAAATGAAGCCTTTTCAATGGGCTCTATAAATGATAGCCATAATGTTGTTGATGGCGAGATAACTACAGATGTTTTTTTTGGAAAAGAATCCAATTCAGAAACCATAAAAGCCCACAGAGTTAATATTGGCGATGCTTATAATAGAGACACGGCTTTAAAAATAATTACAAACCCAAATGAAGGCAACTCTATAATAGTCTATATTGGCGATTGTTCAGAAGAAGAAAAAGAAGCAAAAGCAGGCATTGGTCTTGATTTGCAAGCCTATGTAAAATATAGTGTGGGTATTATGTTCAAAATTCTAGAAAAGGATATGAAAAAATTAGGTTGTATGGATTATGATAGGATTTTTATTAATGCCAGCATGAATATTCAAGATAGATCTGAAAATACAACATTACTTAAATTCGAAAATGTTAACGAACGTTTCAAAACGGGGCTTTATTATGTGGTAGATTATCTTTATAGCTACGAATCTGATATTTTTATTGATGAAAAAATGAAAGAAAGATTAAGAAATTTTAACAGTGAATTTAGTATTGGTCAAGAAGTCCAAAAATAATGTTTCATATGAAACAATCAAGGAAATAAAATATGGCTAATTTGCAAAAACCAACAATAAACGTAGCAATAAAAGCATCTACAAAATCAACTGGATTTTCAAAACAAAATATTTTAATAATAGCCCAGGGGGCAGGCACTGCTTTAGAAAGGCAAGTTGTAGAAAATGTCAGAGATAGTAAAGTAGATGAATTATTTGGAAATAGTTTATTGAAATTAGGAATTGAAGAAATAAGAAAATTTAATGGAAAAACTAATATTGAAGCTATTCCATTAAAAGAACCAGATGATGGCGAGCAAGCCGTTGGTAGTATAAAAATTATAGGAAATGCTGAAGATGCTGGAGATTTAAAAATAAAAGTTTTTGATAAAAATTTTGAAATCAATTTGGCAATTATCAAGGATGAATCTGGCGACGATATAGCCACTAAAATCAATTTGGCAATCAATAATCTGGATATAGCAACAAGCGAAATAGATAGTACAGAAAGTAACAAAGTAAATGTAACTTTTTTTGTGAAAGGATCAGTTGGCAATGGTTTAGTGATCACCACAGAAACTGATATAAATGGTCTTGATTTTGAAAATGAAGAAACAGAAGGTGGTTCTGGAATTTATGAAGCACCTAATTTTGAGGAATTGCCAAAAAGGTACCATACAATTGTTTTTGATGAATGTTTAAATCCAGATTCCAGTGGACTTGTGGATTGGCTTGATAAAAGGCTCAATAAGGAAAACGAGGTTGTAGCTGGTTCAGCTTTTATGGTGGTCAATAAAACTTATGATGCTGTAAAAAATTATGGAAATAGTTTTGATAGTAGTTTTATTGCTATTTTCAGTAATTCGAATAAAATGAAGTTTAATAAATTACCAATATTAGCAGCAAGTCAATTTATAGCAAAAAGAACAATAAGATTAGAAGATAAAGCCTTGATTGCTGATCTAGTAAGCGATCCAAGAGAAATTTTAGGCGGTCCACGAAAATTATCATTGCCATATCAAAATACACCTATGGATTTTGATTTACCAAAAGGTATTCTTTCTTTAGATGAAGCTGAGAAATTAACCGATGCTGGTATTTCTTTATTTATTCCAGATGGTAATAGAGTCGTTGTCAGAGAAGTAGTAACCACTTTCAAAACTTTAAATGGAAAGCCAGCAAGCATTTTCAAATATCAAAATGCAGTTGATACGATGTTGGGCATAAAAGAATATTTCTATAATAGATGTAGAGCCGAATTTGCACAAACAAGGGCTACTTTAGGAAGCATTTATCCAGGGGTGGCAATGACAAATCCCACTTTAGTTAAAGGCTTTGTAAAAGATATATATAATGAATTAGCTCTTTTAATTTTAGTACCAAGGGAAAGTTCAGATGTAGAAAAATTCACAAAAAGCTTAACAGTAGATTTAATAATTGAGCAAGGCGTCTATAATATATTTATGCAAGTAGAAATGATGAGTCAACTAAGAGGTATCAATGCTATTCTAGAAATAGGATACTCATTTTAATAAATAAAATAAGGAACTAAAAATGCCATTAATCCAATGTAAATCGTGTACATTCAATGGAAAAAAATTAAAATTAAGAGAATTGCCAAGTTTTACTTTAGGAAGTCCCAAAAAAGAAAGTAAATCAGCAATTGCAGGCGAGGGTATATATTTTATATACCATAAAGAAGACCACACTGAAGTCGTGTCAACATTGACATTGCCTTTGTTTGCTGATGATGAAAATATTAGTGATTTTTCAAAATGGAAACACATATTAACCAATTCTTGTTTTTTAGCTGATGATGCCAATGGGGCTTCATTTAAATTTGAACAATTAGCTATTCAAGAAGATCCAAAAATCGATACCCAAAGTAACGAATTGGAAATTGTTTGTAAAGGCCAGCCAGTTTTAACTCAAAATTAAGGATTTTATGAAATATAAATTAAAAACTCCACTAAAAGTACACTCCTTTAAAACAGGTACTTTGATCGATTGTAATACTATAGAAATAGAATTTACTGGACGCGATGGTATTTCAGCTATCGATTCTTTACAGGATATTGTTTTAAAAGAATTTATGTTGATACAATCACAAAGTAGTTTAGCTAGTGAAAAGGAAGCTTATAAAGCTAGTTATGAAAAAGACAATCAATTAATTCAACAAGTTCAATCTTCAAAAGAAGAGGGCTTAAAATTTTTGCATTTTATCAAATTTTTTGGTATTTATGAAAAATTGGGTCAAAAAATATTTAGATTATTGGAAACTTATGCAACGGTTAACAATGAAAAATTGGATAAAGACAAACAAGATGCTATGGATATAAAAGATTTGATAAATCTAAGAGAGGTTGTCATAACTAATTTTTTATTGCAAAGACTAAGCTCAGCGTTTCAAAATATGACAAAATCTGTTGTGAAATAGTTTATTTTTATAAAGGTGGGGTTAGTTTTCAGTATTTGCAAGAAGAAATTCCCTTTTTAGTTTTTTGTAGATTATATGAAAATACTATAAAGCTATCAAAAAAGATTGATAAAGAGATAAAAACAAATAAATGACATTCGATTATAATATTATGTTTGGCTTGCTTGATAAGTTAAGTCCTCAAATTCAAGAAATTAACAATAAAATTTCTTCTTTAAAAAATAGCGTAAAAGGCACGACTTCAAAAATCCAGAAATCTTTTGATAGTATCAAAACATCTAAATTAAATCAAGAATTAACAAAAGTAAGTAAAAAGTTTGATAGTGTAAGGTCAAAAGCAAAAGAAACATTTCAAAAAGGGGTTGGTCAATTCATGGCAGGTGGTGCTATTTTAGCAGCAGCAGGCACACCTATGTTGATAGCAGCTAGTTTTGAAAAGTCTTTCAATTCAGTTAAAAAATCAGTTGACGGCTCATCAGAAGAGATGATGAAATTAAAGCAAGATATGAAAAATATAGCAGCGGAAACTGGAATTTCATTTGAAGAGGTTTCAAAAGCAATTGATACAACAGCAAAGTCTGGAGTACCAATGCAACAATTAGCAGGCTCAACATTAACAATTTTGAAGGCAGCAAAAGCTTTAGATTTTGATCCAGCGGTGGCGAGCGCAGCCATGTCAAAAATTATAGGAATGACAGGTCAAAAATTAGTACGTAAAGAAGCCACTCAAGAAATTGCTGATTTAACAGCTCATATGGAAAAATTAAGTAATGTTAATGCTGGTCAATTTATTAATGTTTGGCAACGAGCATCTGAAGGCTTTGCAAAAATGAAATGGGGCAATAAGGAAATGGCAGGAATGTCAGCTTCATTATTACAATTCAAAATATCTCCAGAAGTGGCAGGTACTGGATTCGAAAAATTAGCTGAAAAATTAGAAGCCATAGATTTAAAGCCTGGTTCGAAAACAAATTATTTAGATGTAATTAAAAAAGAAGGACCAATGGGTTTAATTAGGGTATTGGAAGACCTTAAAAAAAATAATTCATATTCTGAAATTACAAAAGATTTAGGCGATGTTGGGCGCCGTATGATGGATACTATTTTAAGGCGAAAAAAAGATTTAATGAAAAATGTTAATTTTACCAAAGGAGCTAAAGGCGCTGTAGATAGAGAATGGTCGATTTATATCGACGGTTTTTTAGCTCAGATGAGCATGTTAAAAGCCAAATTTATGAATATTATGGAAAGCATTGGAAAACCAATGTTAGAAGTTGGAAAATCTGTTTTAAAATTTTTAATGCCAATAATAGATTGGCTAGCTAAATTTGTTCAAGAAAATAAAGTTGTAATAGCCTGGATTTTTGGTATAATAGCAGCTGTAGGTGGCTTGATAGCTGTTTTAGGGGCGATAGCAGTAGCGATTTCAGCATTTAGTTTTATTATAGGAACTTTAACAGCGGCCTTAGCTTTTGTTAAAATAGCAATAATTGCAGTCAGCACGGCAATTTTCACAACCCCCGTGGGCTGGATAATTTTAGGAATTATAGCAATAGTAGCAGCTTTATATTTTTTAATAAAATACTGGACTGAAATTACAGAATTTATTAAAAAATGGTGGAAAGTTATTTTGGCTACTTTATTTCCAGTAATTGGAATAATTTGGCTTTTAATAAAAGCTATTATAGCATTATGGAATTGGTTTTGGAAATTAGAATTCGTTAAAAATATAGTTAAAAATATTGAAGCAGCATGGAGCGGTTTAGGGAAATTTTTTACTGGCTTGGGATCTGATATAGCAAATATATGGAATAATGCTTTAGATTTTGTTATTGAAGCTTTTTATAATGTGAAAGACAAAGTAGTAGAAATTTGGGATTCCATATGGACCTGGATAAAAAATTCAGGCGAATTTATAAGAGGAATTTTTGCTAACATTTTTAGTTATTTAGGTAATTTGATTAAAAAAGGATTAAAAATCGTATTGCCAACAATTTTATATAATTGGTTATTTAAAGGCGATAAAAAGAAACAAACAGGCTATACTCAAGAAGAAATGAGTAAACAATTTGGAGATAAAGAAAATTACGAAGGCATCGTTCAAAAAGAGCAAACAAGTAATAATGTAAATAAAAATAATATAAGCATAGATGTCAAAACTGGAAAAAGAAAAAATGCGTCGGCTAATTTAAGTCGACCAGATAACAATAATTCAATAACTACTAAAAATATAGGGAATTTAAGATGAAATTTCCAATTCAAGAAGCTTTATTAAATGGAATTAAAATTATCCAAGAAGGCGATTCAGTTTTATCGATTGAAAATGAATCAAAAAAGGATAAAAAAGTATCATCAAAAGGTGTTACTAGGAAAAATAAAGGCAGGGTTAAAAGAAAAAGAAGAAGATTGAAAAGTAATAAAGCAAATGAAGCGAAAACAAGGCAATTAAGGTCAAAGCAAAAAATAGCTGGTGTTAAAGCCTATCCTATAAAATAGTTTGGTAATAAATGGCAAAAATAAAAGGCTCAACTAAATCAATAGATTTAGGAAAAAGTAGTTTAAAATATTCAAATACAATAAGAACTGATGATCCAAAAACAAATAGAGATATTTTCAATACATTAACAAAAACTAAAAATTTTGATTATGTTGATAAATATTTTGGAAAATTAAAATTACATATTGATAGTGGCGAGCTAGTCAGATCAGAATCTGATGCTAATCATGCTGTTTATTCATTGGATGCAACAGTACAAGGTATTGAAGAGCCAGCTTTAGAAAACACCAAGGCTGCTTTACAAAACGAAGTTGAAAAAATAAAAGAAGAAATAGATAGCGATATAAAAAAAATGGCATCTGATGATCCGCTCGGAAAAGAAGAGCTAGACAGGATTGACAGGATAAAGGAAGCCGACACTTTATTACCAGAAGCCAAAAAAAATATTGGTAAAATCAAAAATAATGCAGTTGATGATAAAATTGAATTCAAAAATAATGTATTAACTAATAATAAAGGTGTTTTGGATCAAGTTTACGGTTTTGTTGATAATAAGTTGAATATAATGGGCGGTTTTATTGACAAAATGATAGCTATAAAAGATGAAACTTATACAACATACCAGGGTTTGAATAGCAGGATAAGTACAGCAAGACGTTTAATTGAAACTTTAAAAAGTTTTAAAGAATTTCCAGATCAAGTTCTAAATTTGGTAAAAAAATTAATCGATAATGCCAAGGGTTTGATTTTGGATATTGCTTTATTTTTTTCAGATAGCAATCCAAGTACTAGTTTTTCAATATCTAGACCAAAAAATGCAGGCAATGACAATTTAAGTGAATTTGAGCGTAAAAAAATAGCTGATGAATGGATATCTTGTTTTACAATTAATAAAATAAAATTAGCATATGATATTAATCTTTTATTAAGCCAAGAAAATTGGCAAGAAGATGTTTTATCAAGTTTTACTATCAATATATTACAAAGAATCGATGCTTGTGGCTTTACAGATGATAAGGTTATTAGTTATAGTCAAATGATTCAAAATTACAAAAAAGAACAAGAAAGTTACTCAACATATACTATTTTTCTTGAGGATCCTATTCCATTATTAGCTTTAGTTTACGAATATTATGAAAGTTTAGATGACTATTATTTAATAGAGCGTTTGAATAATTTCAAAGACAACGATTGGGTAAAAGGCGAGGTGGTTTTAATAGAATGATTTTATTTATTAATAATAAAGATATTTCATATTCATATTTGAAATGTAATATCGATTTTGATTCAATAACAAGAAAATTTTTACTTAAAAGAAATTCTGATCATCAAGAATTCGAAATAGGCGATCGTGTTGTTATAAAACATTTTTCAGATGATAATGATAATATTTTCAATGGGATAATTGAAAGGATTTCATTAAGTGAAGATTCAGAATGGTTGTATTATGGTCAGAATAATTTAAGGAAATTATTGTATAAAAATGCTGAAAAAAATATTCAATTTCCAAAAAATCAAAGCATCAAAAATATTTTTGAAAAATTAACAGATTTCGAAATAATAAGCAATGTTATGTTGCCCAAGAATCTCAATTTTAAAATCGAAATTAGCGATTCTATTTTAGATTTTTTAAACAAGCTAAGTTATATTAGCTCATCTTTATTCTATGTTAATAGAAATGAACAAATTGTTATTAATAATGATATAAATAGAGATAAAAAAATTAAACTAGACTTATATAATAATATTCCAAATTCAAATAGAAATATATTTTTTGATACTATGGATGTATTTGATAAATACACTATTATTGCCAATAATTCAAGCTATTCGATAGGTACGGGAAGCAAAGAATATGTAGAAAATCTTGGTTTTTCGTTAACAGCTCATGATCTAGAAAAAATAGCAAAACATAAACAAAAATTAAACTATATAAATGCATTCCAATATAATACTCAAATAGAATATACAAATCAAGTCGATTTAAATGATTTGTTCATTATTGAAGACCCCATTTTTCCAATAAAAGACCCATTAAGATCTGTTCAAATTGAATATGAAAAAGGATACGATATCGAAAATTTGAAATTGGGTTTGGCTAGATTATATGAATAAAATTGTTAAAATAAAAAGAGCAATTTCAAATGCAAAAGTTGAAATTTCCAAATTTAAAGGAATTTCAGAAGAAAATATTTTCAATCAAAAAGGTATTTTTTCAAAACCATTAAAAGAAGAGGATGGTCTTTCAATTGAATTGTTAAATTCAAGCGATAATGATGTCATTATTCCAAAACAAAAAGAAATAAATATAAACGAAGGCGATGTTGTCATAACCAATAACAAAGGCAAAATATTATTCAAATATAGTGATAATTCATTAATTATTGAAGCTGAAAATATTATATTTAAAGCAACTAATGTAAAATTTGAAGGCGGTTCGATTAGTCATGATGGCAAATCAATCGATAAAAATCATATACATAAATATCAACAACAAGCTAAACCAATGCATTCAATTGGTTCAGAATTACCAAAAAAAACAGAAAAACCGAGTTAAAAATGGATTTTAGATTAACAGATAATTTGGATTTGATGTTAGTTGATAATATTGTTGACTATAATGATGATTTTAACAACGAAACGACTGTTTTACAAGCTCTTTTTACAGATGAAAGGGAAAATGAAAGTAGAGGTTATTGGCTTTCATCTGTTTTGAAAAGTAAATTATGGATTTATGATCAAGCAGTTATTAATAAAAATAATAAAAGTTCAATAGAATTAGAAGCAAATAATATTTTGCAAGATTTAGTAGATGAGTATTTTGATTCAATTGATACGAATGCTTTTATAGAAGGTAATAATATAATATTAAATATAAAAGCTTATAAAAATTCTGTAGATCCTGTTCTGGAAAGGAATTTCAAAATAACAAATTATGATTGATAAAATAGAATTAATTGAAAAAAAACTAAAAACTGAATACGAATTCATAACAGGTTTGAAATACCAAGGCTTGATAGCGAGTTTAGGAGCTACATTTGCAAGTAGAGCCGCCGAAATTGATTCAAAAATAGATTTTTATAAAAAACAAAGTTTTCTAAGTACAGCTGATATCGATTATTTAGCTGAGCATGCTGGTCAATTGATTATTGCTTATGAAGCCTTAATAGCAAAGGGTTCTGTAGTTTTCACAGGATCAGTTGAAGCTGAATTGGAAGCTGGTTTAAAATTAATTGATGGCGATTTGGAATATTTCATTGAAGATAAGATTATTATAAAGGAAAAATTGGTCGAGGGCCGTATTAATATTATCAATAATTTTGCCTATATGAAAAATAGAACAGAGCAAACGTCTGGATATGCTTATTTGAATGGAAAAGAAATATATGTCAGTTGTGATCAAAATGAAATTAGCTTTTTGGCTGGAAATTTATTAGGAAACGAAGCGGTTCAATTATTTTTTTTCCAATCTGATCCAATAAGAATAAGAGCTTTAGAAACCGGTTCAAAATACAATAAAAATTTTAATTATGAACTTAGTTTAGAAACTAAAGTTGAAGGCATAAATACAGATGCCAGGGTTATTGTTTTAGGCGGCGGGCGCGATGTTGAAAATCCAAATGATTACAGAGCCCGGGTTTTTAATTTTATGTATAATAGCCATGCTAATTTTTCAGATAATCATATAAAAAATATAATTTTAGAAAATAATCCAAGTATAAAAAAAGTTTGGATTAAAGGTGGCGATTTTCAGCGAGGTTTTGTTAATATATTTGCATTAAATAATTTTAATCAACTTTCAAATGATGAAAAAGCAAAAATAAAAGAAACTGTAGAATTGATAAAGCCAGCCCATCTACCAAATTCTAATATAGTAATGCATTCAGTTGAAGTTAATCTTTTTAAAGTTAGTATTATCGATTTAGATCCATATAATTTAGAAGAATTGAGAATTGAAATAGCTAAAAATTTACAATATTATTTTGATCAGCAAGATCTTTTCGAAAAAACTGTTTTTGAAGAAGAATTAAAATGCAAAATATTCGATACTTCAGCTCAACTAAGCAAAGTTAAAAATTTTACTTTAGGTAAGTTAAAATTAATAACAAATCCAGGAACTTACAACTTATATTCTGGTGTTTATTTTGAATAAAAAAAATATATTATTCAATACAAAAAATCAAGAAAAAATATTAAGAGGCTATTTACCAAGCGGTAAAATTTATAGCCAAATTTATAATAAAGATTCAACATTTTCAAAGGTTTTTGATTGGATTTCTTCAATTTTTAGTTATTTAATCGAAAAATTAAACTCAAATTTAGCAGGTCTTTTCATTTGTCAATCGAAATCTTTACTAAAAGAACATATGCAAGATTATTCAATGCCAAATGATATTTTTTTTAAATCAAATGCATTAAATAATGGAAAAGATATTTTTGTTCAAAAATATTTAATGACAGCTAATTTAAGATGGAATTTTCAAGCGATTGCTAATATTTACGATGCTGATGTTTTAATTTATGATTCAAGTGAAGAAAGACCCGGCGATGTTGAAGAATTAAAAAGTTTTCGTTTTCCACAAAGCTTTCCATTAAGATTTGGTCAAATTACTCAAGAACATCATGATAATACACTTTATATTCTTTTATTAACAGATGAGCAAAGATTTCCATTGAAATTTCCAATCAAATTTGGAGCTGCTTTAAAAAGCAAAATACAAAAAATATACCAAATAATTAAACCATCTCAAATTAAAATAGAATATCTGGATATTCCTTATAGAATTACAGAAAGAGAAGAAACTACATATTTACCAGCCAAATTGCAATTATATTTATTCAAAAGAAATATAAAAGAAAAAACTTATGTTGATGTTGAATTACCAAAAAGAATAGAATTTTGCGAAAATTTATATAAACAATAGGATAAATAAATGGAAAATATTAATAAGAAATTTGATAATACAGAAGGTGCTGAAGGCGAATTAAGCGCTGCAGAAGCTAATTCCATAATTAATGCACTAAAAAACCTAATAAGAAAAAGTAATATTAATCTGGACGCGTCAATAACAACTCAATCTTTTGAATCTTTAGATAGGGTTACAAAACTTAATTTTTATGATGATGTTGGCATTGTAAATGAAATACATTTAACAAGAAAAACTATAGACGATACAGGTATAGTTTCAGTTTTTGATGGCTTGAGTTTATTTTTTAGTCCAAAATTTTCAAACACAGGGGCGGTTAATTTAAGATTATCAGATGCTAATACATTTCCACTCGTTAATTTTGATAATACAGAATTAACTAACCATCGAATAATCCAAGGTCATGTATATATGATCAAATTCGATGCTGAAAATAGTAAATATATATTATATAATTTAGATTCCAAACCTAATAATGGCTTTTTAGCAAAAGCAGTTATAAAATCTAAAAATTGGGGTGCTTTAGAAGGCGATAACGCTTTAGGGATAATAGATCAGCATCAATCCCATGGTATAAAATCAATAACATTGGATTTATTTTATCAATATCCAGAAGATCTTAGCCAATTCAAAGTTTTAGATTCGGCAGCCTACAAAATGTATAAAGTTGAAATGAAATTGAGCCCGGTAGATGAAAATAATTTACATATTGGTTTTTGTTCTGGCGACGGTGTTTTTCCATGGAAATGGGGAATTTCACACGCTGAATTAGAGGATACTGGCTTTCCAAATCCTTATAATAAAAGAATCATTTATTATATCGAGCATTTTGCAATGCACGCTGGGCTAGAAAAAGCTGTAACAACCTATCCAGCGCCGGAAGCAGCCGTTTGGTTGCAAGCTAAAAAAGATAAATATCCTTATGTTGGCGATTACGATCGTCATTTTGAAGGCGGTGGTTGGCTATTTTGGGGCGATAATTGGCTAGTAATTCCAGAAAATCTAGAGAATCAATAATGAAAGCTATTAAACATTATGTTGATAACACAACAACAGATGCTTCAATATTAAAATCTGAAGCTTTGAATTCTTACCTTTCAGAATTGTCAAACGCGGTTACTAATTTAGGTTTTACTCTAGAGCCCGCGTCAACAACTCAATTAGCAACAACACTCGACTATGCTGGAAAAAGTTGGTTATACGATGTTGATCCTATCAATTCTAATTCATATCTTATTGCTATAAAAAAGGGTGTTAATAACAACAACATAGAAAAATTAGTCAATGGAATGGTCGTTGCTTTTATGGCCATTGAAACTAATACAGAAACTGAAATAAAATTAAAAATAAATCAATTAGCATCGAAACCAATAAAATTTATAAATCCAAATGATTATACAAATTTATTGGAGCCATTGCCAAAAGATTTAAAAAGAGGCTATACTTACACCGCTCAATATAGTGAACAAGATGACGTTTTTAAATGCCAAGTAATATCTCATGGTCAAACAGGTAATAATACAGTCACATTGCCAATGATGGCAGCAATTCAAAGTGAAATAAATGAATTAAGGGGTTTGATTGGATCGGGTGGTATAGAAGTTGGCGACATAACTATAGCAGCCCATATCACAGATAAGCTAGGTTTTTTTAGATGTGAAGGTCAACAAGTTTTAGGAACCGATTATCCTTTGTTGTATGCAAAATACAATCCAAGAAGACCAGTCCCAAGGGCTAATTCTGTAATTATAGTACCCGATATAAGAGGTCGATTCATAAGAGGTACTGATTACCCAATCCAAATCAAAACATACCCTGGTCAAGCTACAGGTGGGTATCTAGACACTGGTAGAAATATAGCAACCTACCAAACAGATAAAATAAGAAATCATTATCATAAAACAGGAAATTTAACTTTCAGATGGCTTGGTAGTAACAATATAACGGCTGTAGCTCAACAAGATGCACAAGGGGCCACCTCGGTTGTTCATCCTATCTACGCAGAGCCTTTGTCATTAGAGCCTTCAAATGTAGAGAATTCCGGTACAAATGAAACTAGACCAGTTAATTTTTCTGTTTATTTTTTTATGAAGCATGATTAAAAAAGGAAATTTTACACATATTTATATAAAATAAAAAAAGGAATTTGTAAAATGAAAACAAAAATATTTTTACTTAAGTATATATGTAAATCATTGATAATTTTTATAGGCACTTTAGTAACTCCATTTTATTATATTGCAATTGGATTAAGAAAATTATATGAACTAATTGATATAAAATTAGCAAGTTATAAAAAAACAGAAGTTCAGAATATGAAAGATATAAAAAGCCCTTAATAGTTTCACATGAAACATATAATTAATGGAATAGGATTTGTTATTATGATCATAGTATTCATAATAGCATTTTTTCTGTATTTGATTCATTTATTTGTATTTAGATTATTTTTTTTAATTAAAGATCAAGTTAAAAAAGACATTTTAAAAATTAAGGATAATAAAATAATGAAAAATATTAAGGATAATATGAATGGAAATGTGGACGATTAACATTGCAATGGGCTTAACAGCCTTTGTGGCTGTATTCGCTGTATTAAAAAGCAATGTAAAAGATTTGAAAAAAAATGTTGATATTTTATCAAGCAAAATGAATTTTAACGAAACAAAAATAGATAAATTAAATGTTGAAAAGAAACAATTTTTAAAATTTACTGATATTGACAGTAGATTTGCATCAAAAGAATCAGTCAAAAGTCTCGAAACCCTTTGTGATAAACAATTTCAAGCTATAATTGAAACTTTAAAAAAATTAGAAACCAAAATAGATAATTTCAAAAATTAAATGAAAGATATATTTACAAATAAAGCTAAAAAGGAAATTATAAATTATAAAAATAATGATGATTTTTTTACAAGACATAAGATTGGTTCTAGACTCATGTTTTTATCAGTTTGGTTTATTTTTTTGATTTTAAGCTATAGAATTATCAATGGTCATGAGGTTAACAGGCATTTTTTAAATATAATTTCAGATTTAGTGTTATATTTAACATTATTTATAGGTGGTGGTGTTAATGTTATTGAAAAGGCAATTGATAAATATAATCCAAAAGGAGTTAAGAAATGAAATATAAAATCAGAGAGAGATTTCTTGATGGTAATAGATATTTATCTGTAAAAACAGAAATTAAAGGTAAATTCTATATAATAGAGCCTCTGGAAATACCAAAAATTGCTAAAGATGACGAAAAAATAATATTAGATATTTCAAGTAAAAAAAATATTTCAAAATTTAGAGTTTCAAAAGATAAATTCTATAAAAGAATAGAAGAAGATAAAATAGAAGAAATGGAAATGTTTTTAATGGAAAAAAGAATAGAGAAAAGAAAGACCCTCGGAGAACCGATAGTAATGAATAATGATAATGATATAATATTTACACCTCCAGGAGGGTCATACTAAACCATGATTATTAATGTTTTATCTTGGGTAAAAAGTAAAATAGTTGTTATTTTAGCTTCAGTTTTGGGTACTTTAGTTTTAATTTTATCATTTTTAGTAATTTTTCTAAAAATACAAAACGATAATTTAAAAGCTGATCTAAATATTTTGGATATTCAAATAAAAGCAGAAAAAGAAGCTTGTGAAGAATCCATTTTAAGGCAAAATTTTGAAACTGAATTTGAAAATAAAAATGATATACTAAAAGATGATTTAGAAATTTATTTGAAATCAGTTGAAGATCATATTAAAAAATTAAAAGAAAATATAGAAAAGGACCATAATGAACGCGATAATAATATGCTTGATAACGATTAGTCTATTATCGTGTAAAACAAAGTATGTTTTTGTAAAATCAAAGCCATATGATTTTCAAACAACTATAGTTCCAAAAAAACCACCCTTCAAAATAATGCCTAATACGGTTTATTTATATAAGCATTATATGCTTATTTTAGAAAATAGTTTAAAATTCCACAATGAACAAATTGCAGCTTATTTTGAATCTTTCAAAAAAAGAGATAATCAAGATATTGAAGATGAGGATAATATTCAAAATTAAGGGGCTTTAAATGCGTTTTAAATATTTTAAAGAAGATGAAGTTGTCAATCCATATAGAGATGGCAACCCAGCTTATGAATGGAGTGAAATGCCTTTTGAAATTCAAGAAAATTTGACTCTAGTAATGGAGGTTTTAGATGAATTACAATATTTTAAATTAGAAAAAGAAAATAAATTTCATATAACATCAACATGGCGACCATTCAAAAATCAAAATTCGCCTCATTATTTTGGGAAGGCAATTGATTTTCAAATTTTTAACAAAAAAAATAATGTAGTTTTTTTGGAAATAATGGAAGTTATTAAAATACAAATGACATTAGGTAATTTTTCAGAATTGAGAGCTATTTTGGAATACCAAGGTAGAGAACCATGGATTCATCTTGATAGGTTTTATACCAATAATTTAATTCAAAATACAAAAGTTAAATTAATGATAGCCTATCCACGTAAAAATAAAATGGAATACTTACCTTATGAAGGTAAATTACCAATGGAATACTTATAGATCGTCCATAGTTAAAAAAATAAGAGAATATCCAATCAAATCACGAAAAGTATCATCTAAAGTTTCACTTGATTCAATTGATACTGAATTTTTTTCTATATTGATAGCTCTGTAAAGTTTATCCAAAACTCGAATTATAACAGCTGTTTTTCCTAATTTATAGACAGCATTTGCATAATCTTTGTTCTTTTTTTCCAATAATTTAAAAACATTTTCCAATTCTTTTCTGATTTTAGGGTTTAGCATATTATGAATATAATAAAGGCAAACAAAATGGAAAGGTTAAATTCAAAATGGACCCATGAAATGAGAATGATCAGTAAATATTTAAAAATAATTTTTAATGGTGCTATGGAATATTCATATTTTGAAAAAAATATTTTCAGTCAAAAAGAAATTTATAAAATATTTAAAAAAAGAATCGAAAAAATAAATAAAACAAAATTTAAATCTAAGTTTGATAAGCATAATAATTTCATGATCATGATAAAGCCTTTATTATATAAATATAGAGATTCATTGTATACTATTAGCAAAGATTTTCCTTTTATAAAACCATCTTATTACTATAGTATTAAAACTAATTCCAATAAAAAGCATCATGAAAAAGATCTTTACAGAAAAAATAAATTTTTAAATTATTACGAATCTAATACTTATAAAAAATCCTTATTATTATCAAAGATAGGATTCTTCACAATGAAAAAATATTTAGAAACAGATGCTGTTTTTAACAAGAAATATCGCGATACGAAAAAAAATAAAGGATTTTTTTATAATATAGAAAATAAAAAAAAATTCTTATTGGATTACAAAAAAAATCCATTGGAAATGTTAATAAAAAAATACAAAACTAGTGGATATGCATTTTACGATTTTTTGAATCAAGATGATAACTTTAAAAATGAATTTGAAAAAATAAAACAATCAAAAAGAGTCAAAAAAAATGATTTTAAGTGATTCTAAAATTTTAGAAGAAATTGAAAATAAAAATATAATTATAAAACCTTTTAATTTAAACTGTCTAGGTTCAAATAGTTACGATGTTCATTTATCTCAATATTTATTAGTCTATACAGATCAAACTTTGGATTCAAAAAAAGAAAATACAACTAAAGAAATCATAATATCTAAGCATGGTTTTGTTTTATATCCAGATTCTTTTTATTTAGGGTCCACTATAGAATATACAGAAACTTTGAAACATGTTCCATTTTTGGAGGGTAGATCGAGCATTGCTCGATTAGGAATTCAAATACACAGTTCAGCAGGAAAAGGCGATGTTGGCTATAAAAATACATGGACCTTTGAAATTTCAGTTAAAAAGCCAATTAGAATATATTATGGAATGCCAATTGCTCAGTTGATTTATTTTGAAGTTTTAGGAAAAGTTAATGTAAGTTATGATCAAAAAAAATCAGCAAAATATACAAAATTTAGTAAAAAGCCAATTAAATCAAAAAATTATCTGTAAAATGAAAGATTAATATGAATACATTTTTAGTAGCAAATACGATTTTGAAATATTTTATAAATAAAGATGAGCCTATAAAAAATATGAAATTACAAAAACTCGTTTTTTTTAGTTGTGGTTTTTATTATACTTTAAAAGATGGCAAAAAATGGTTAATTGATCATGATTTTAATGCTTGGCCTTATGGCCCTGTCTGTCCTGAGTTATATGCAAAGGTAGCATATTCTGAAAAAAGTCCAATAAAACAAGAAATAAAAATAAAATCCAATGATTTTGAAGACGGGGCTTTTGATATTATACAAAACGTAATTAAAACATATGGTCATTTATCTGATTGGGAATTATCAAATATAACACATAAACAAGATAGCCCATGGGCAAATACAATAAATAATCATTATATAGGGCATATAATAGAAAGAGAATATATTATAGAATTTTTTAAAAAACGTATTAGATAAAAATAAAGGAGTTAACAATGTTTAATGAAAAATTAAAAGAAGAAAATGTAAAATTAAAAGAAGAGAATAAAGAATTAAATGAAGATAATAAATCTTTTCGCAAAGAATTATTTACACAAGTAGAAATTCTACGAAATTTGGAAGATAAAATAAACAAAAACGAGGTTTTACTTACAAATTCTATTAAAAATATATTAATTGAAGCGCTTCGTATTAAAGAGCTTTACGATTTAAAAATTTTAATAGAAGAACATAAAGATTTAAAAGGAAATGATGGGGCAAGAAGATCTTTTATTGCAATAAATAAAGAAATAATCAAAAATGCATCTTAATTTCGATTGATTTTAATTTTAATTATATTATCTTTAATTTTAATCAAAGGAGCTTAACATGATAAAGCAAATTAATAAATGGTACGAAAAAAATATTGAAAAAGAAGATAAAAATGTAGATATTTTTGATGTTTGTAGAGGCCAGCTTTACAAAATATTTAAAATAAAAGATAAATTAAACATATCTATGCTGTATGGAGTGGGGTTAAAAAATCAAAATAATATTTATTATTTTGATGAATTCGCTAATAATTTATTCGAAATTAAAGATAATTTAGGTAATTTCCTTTTCGAATGGATTCTTTTAGCTAAAAAATTAAAATTAATAGATTTTGATTCAGATAATATTGACTATAATAAGATTCATAGAAATGTTCTAATCAAAAATATAGGTTCAGATGAATTTATCTTCGAAATTAAAAATAATATTAAATTATTAAAAACATTATCAAATGTTGTTGGCGAAATGACAATGACAGGAAATTCTAAGTCAAAAATTACTGAATACAATCAACTTTATAATAAAGATTTTCAAGAAATATATCTATCATATTTTAAATTGGGGTTTCGTTTTTCAATTGATGCTCATAAAGAAATAGAAAAACGATTAAATCATTATTATGATGGTACTTTTTATTCAAATGAACATTCAATTGATGACAAAGTGTATAAAAAACTTATCTAAAAATTAATTATTATATCATTTTATTCAATGATTGCCAAATATATTTTATCATTTCGGGTATTATAGAATTTCCTAATTGAGCAAATCCTTTATTTCCCTCTGAAACAAAATGATTATCTGGAAAACCCATTATTCTTTTACACTCTGTAATAGTTAATGGTCTAATACCTATGTTATCTAAATAATATACTTCATTACTTCTAAGCAATGTACAAGCATGCCCCTTGATACTATAAACTCTTTGGCTTTGTTTTCCATTGCCCCAATAAGCTAAAAAAATTGGTTTTAATTGATATTCAAAATTAGAAGAAATTAAAATTTGATTAGATTTTTTTATAAAAATTATATTTTTATTGGTTATATATTTTTTATTTTTATTATTATTACTTTCTAAAATATCATTTATATATATATATTTTATTCTTTTTGAAGGAAAAAAATAATTTTTATTATTAAAATTTTCTTTTTTAAGGCAAACAAAATAAACTCTTTTTCTAGATTGTGGAATTCCATAAAAAGAAGCATTCAAAACTTGTCTGTATACATTGTAACCTGTGCTTTTAATTAAATTATCTATAATTTTAATAGTTTTTCCAAAATCATTAGATAGAATTCCTTGTACATTTTCCAATAAAAGGATTTTTGGTTTATGGTATTTAGCAATTCTGATTATTTCGTATATTAATAAACCCCTTTTATCTTTAAATCCTAAACTTAAACCGGAAGTAGTAAAAGCTTGACATGGAAACCCAGCACATAAAATATCATGAGGTGGAATTTTTTCATTTTTTATTTTAAGAATATCGCCAAAAGGCATTTCATTGAAATTTTTATAATAAGCTTCTTTAGCATTTTGGTCAATTTCACTACTAAATACACAACGTAATCCAAAAGATTCAAGTGCTAATCGAAAACCACCAATTCCACAAAATAAATCTATAAAGGTTTTCATTTCTTTGATTTTAAATAAGGATTTATAAAAAAGGGGAAAATTTTTCTAATTTCAGTTAGCATCATTTTTACTATATTATATATTTCATCTTGAGCTTCTTTTGTTAATCTTAAATTAATTAAATTATAAAGATCTTTCAAACTTAATTTAACATTCACTAATCTCAAATGAGAATTCATCACTAAATAATCTTTAATATTATGATTAGATTTTATAGAATTGTAAAATTTCTCAACTTTGGTCATTATAGATATGAATCTAATTTTTAAGTAATCATTATTAAATATAGAAATAGGTATTAAAAATCCATTTTCTATACCAGGCTCGCTTGATACAATATTTAAAGTTCGATGCCTTAAAAATTGATGATAACAAGACTCAGTCATTTTTAAATTGAATTCAAATCTGAAATTATCGAAAAAAATTGGGATTTGATCATGTTTTTTTATACTAATTAACAATTCCTTTATAATATTTTGATTATTTTCATAATCAGCATAATTAGGGTAATCTATTAATTCACAAATAGAATCTTTATTGAAATATTTATTTTTATTTTGATAAAAACTAAACAAAATATCATTTGATTTGATAATGTAATTATTCTTGTCAGAATACTTGACTAAAGTAGGTAAAGAATGGATAGCCTCTATTTTCATCATATTAGCTATCTTAACAACTTCTTTGTATTTTGAAGATAAAAGTACAGTTAATGCGTTTTCAAGCGCACGAGCGTTCGTTGTTAAACCCAAATTTGTAAAAGTCGACAAATTTAATAAAGAACGAGCGTTTTCATATGCTTTTTTTTCATTTTTATATATTTTATTTAACTCATCTAAAAAATGATGATATTCTTTATATAAAAATTCTTGATTTTTAATATATTCAATTTTCAATTTTTCATCAAGATCCAATGGAATATAAAAATCATCTTTATTAACTTTTTGATACCTTTGTGAATATTCAGTTATCGAAAGATAAGGATTTGATAATGCTAAAATACTAGAAAATAATCTAGAAACCTTTTCAATACCAAAATGTATCGTGGCGTGTTCAGCAACTGAAGCATGACCATAATTCAAAACCCATTTTTCATGAAATTTACTAGCCTTTTCTTCAGTTACTTTTGCTAAATTTTCTCGAAAACTTTTTGGAGATCGACTCACATATGCAAAAATAGTAGCAATGATTTCTTCTTTTAGATTCGAAATGCTATAAACTTGCTTAGTTTCATTCGAAACATATTTCATAAATCAATCCTTTATATATAAAATCAATATTTCATTTAATATTTTTGAAATTGGATTTTGATCTAATATTTTTTTATCTAAAATAATACTATTGATTTTATAGAAAACAACATAGCCAAACAATAAGCTTTTTATTGCTTCTTTTTCTAATAAATATTCCTTGTCTGTATTTTTTAATATCGGATCTATATAATTTGGAAGTTCAAACAATAAATTATCTTGTTTTTTATTTTTACTTTTTTTATCAAAAAAAATATATTTTTTTAATTTATCAATTAAAGCATTATATTCATTTTCTTTTTCTTTTATTAACGTTTCGATAATTAAATCAAAATAAGCAAGGTATTTTTTTTCTTTTTTAGCATAAATTAAACTTGCTTTTTGGGTTAAATTATCCAGAGCAAGAAACACAGCTATCTTCTGAATTAAAATCATCTAATACCTTTTCAATTTTAATTCTAAAATCATCTTCTTTTGCCAAAGTTTCCCTATAATCATTTTTTAAAATTAAATTATATTCTAATGATGCCTTGATAGGATCATTGTTTTTTAATTTATCATAAATTTTACAAAAATGCTTTAAAGATTTTATAAAATTATCTTGATTTATTTCATTTAAAATCATTATTTATCCTTTTGAAAAAAATTAAGGCAACCAATAAGGTTTGTCTATAAATTCTATAGGTTTCAAATTATTCAAAGTTAATTCATTAATAGCATCACTAAAAGCATCGACCTGATCATCATGATTTCCAATAGGAAAACTTTCCAATTCTATTAAAAAACTTTGATTCCAATCAGCTTTAATTAATTTAACATTGTTAATTCCAGCTTGACTGGATGCATTTCCAGCCCTCGTTTCTTTGCTTTTGCTTACTTTTTCGATTTTAATTTGAAAGCCAGGGTTATTTTTAACTAAATTGGCTACAAAGCCTTTTGCCATACCACCCGCGTCCTGTGGAATTTTAGAAATACAATTATTTCCATCCGAAGTTGTAATATTATGAAAAAATTGCTCTACTTTAAATGGATTTTCTCGAAAACGTATCAAATCTAATACATAATAAACGCCATTAAAATCAACAGCAACTTTACAAGCAACTGTAAAATCTGGGTCTGGATTGCGTTCTGATGGTTTTGTTAAAGCGAAATCCCAGGCTCGGCAAATCTTTTTTAGAGGAGGTGCTGTTTTTATAATTTCAAAATAATGAGTTTTGAAAAAATCTCCAGCACCTAGCTTAATATTCCAATTTCCATATAAAAGCCGTTGGCATTGAACTGGTTTTAAAGCCTGTAAATTACTCAAATAATCTGGATTTTTTTTTAATAAAATTTTATTATCGTAAATATTCGAGTTAATAAAAGTAAAAGATTTGGCTTTTATTAATGGAAATGCTTCTTTAGCCTCTTCATTTGTATCAAACCAATGGATTTCATCCGCTATATTAACAAAATATCTAATTAAACCACAGCGCTCTTCAATTGCAAAACCAGTTTTATTATCGATATAAAAATCAATAAATTCACGAACCCATGAATCCGGATCTGGGTTGCAAGTCGCTCTCACACGGGGTTTAACACCACAAGTTGATCTGTTTCTTGATAGTAAATAAAAAAATTGAAATTTGCTGAAATGCGTTAATTCATCGAAACAAATCAAACAAATTTCAGTACCATCGTAATTATAGCAATCATCATCACGTTCCAAATGGGCGAGTTGTATTTTACTATTATAATTTTTAAAAAAAAATGTATTAAAATGCCTAACAGAATGGGCTTCAAATTGCCTATAAAGACGTTGGGCAGCATCGTATAAACCACCCGCCTTATTAATATGTGTTATATTTTTTCTGAAAATTATAGAATTATAATAGGGAAAAGTCCAGCCACGCATACTTTCTAGTAAAAGAGCATGTGTTTTTCCACCACCGGCCGCCCCGCCATAAAAAGCAATGTCAACATCAACATATTTTTTTGATAAAAACTGTTCTTGCTTTCCTTTTTGTGGCTGTATTAATATATTAATCACAAGTGTTGAATAAATCCAATGTTATTGTTTTGGTAACTTTTTTTTCAGAATTATCATCATTGGAATTTGGTATTTTTTTAGCATTTACTTTATAGCCAAAAATATTAAGCAAATAATATGAAGCCTCGGCTCTGTATTTTATAGATTTAGGGTTAAATTTATCTGGATCCAAGGCTATTTCGTAAAGACCATCCAATACTTTTTGAATACGCTTGTCACTTTTATCAATAATTGCTGGGTTGGCTAGATTTTTTTTCTTCATTTAAAAGTCTATTTTCAAATTTTTCCTTAAATTTAGGATTTTGATTTAATTTTTTATATATAAACATTACATTCTCAACATAATCCTTATCTTTAATTTTAGATCCTAAAATATCTTTAGGAACAGCTCCTTTGAAAATTTTATATGCTAATAAAGCTTGCTTAATATAAGATATTTCCATTAATAACAACCAAATTCATTATGATATATATAATATAATAAATAATTGATTTTTTATACAATTTCTATAGCAAGATAATCTGAAATTATATTAATTGACTCATCAAAGCCATGACCTATCATTGCCAAATAATTAACTTCATTTAATTTTTCAATCCATTGCTCTTGATATTTTGATGCTTTTGCTTTAAAATCTTTTTTCAATTCTAAAAAAAGACCAGAATAATGCTGGGAAGGATAGGCTAGGAAAAGATCAGGAACGCCTCTTTTAACACCTTCTTTTTTTAATGAAACTGCAGTTATGATATTTCTAGTACCACCGTTTGGAATAGCGAACAAATAATCAAAGGCAGGGTGTTTTTGATAGGAAGCCCATTCTATTATCAAACATTGAATTTGATGTTCAGTCATGATTATTTAATAAATAAAATAAAAAGCCTCTGTTTAAAGAGGCTTTTGATAAAGTTTAAAAAAATGTAATAGAAAACAAAAGAAGATAATTTTCTGAATATCAACATTATTAAGAATAATAAATAATATATAAATATGCAATATATTTTATATATTTATTTATATTATATAATATAAAGTTTAAAAAAGGAATAGTAATGGATATTGACGTTTTCAATATATTCAGAAATTTCAAAAAAGTTTTTTGTGAATTCGACCCACTCACAAAAAAAATGATAGTAAAACAAGGCAGCGAATTTCATAAAAGCCCAGAAAATATTAGCGATAAAAATATTTCAGAATGCGCTGAATTTTTAACAACAAATGATGAAAAACTTACAAAATTAATTGCAATAAAATTAGGAATTAGAGACCTAATAATAGATGTAGAAGATAAAAAACAAGATGGTATTGGTAAAAAATCTTTTGAAAAATTAAAAAAAGATTTCAATTTACCAAATTCTTTAGCCATGTCATCTAAATCCGGTGGCATCCATGTTCATTATCGGTTAAGGAATGATGAAATTTACAAAAATATTAAATTAAAACATAAAAATTATCCAGATATTGAATTTTTAAAAAACAAAAGACTAACTTTTGTTAGCGATAATCTTAATAAGATGAAAATTATTCAAGATTATCCAATTATAGAATTGGATAATGATTCTTTATTTTTAAAAACAATCAGTAGTCAAGAAATAGAAAAGAAAAATATAAGTATTAAAGAAGATAAAATAAAATATAGAAATAATACAAGTAATTTTCCTATTATTGATTTTCAAAATCATATTGAATTTTTATTGAATCCATACGATTCAAATGATGAATATAATGATTGGTTTAGTGTAATTTGTAAAATTTATAATTTAAGTATTTTATTGAATCAAAAAGAATTAATAGGTTATTGTTTTTTTGCTTTAAATGAGTGGAGTAAAAAGTCATCGAAATATAAAGAAAACGAATTAAAAACAAAATGGAATTCTTTAGATGAAAATTCACAAAGCAAATCCAAATTTACAAATGAAGAACATATTTTGGCATTGCAAAAACAATATGTTATTTTAACATGTAAAAATCATAATATTTGCAATATCTATAATCCTAATGTTGTCTATAATAATTCTGGATTTACAAAATTATGGAATCAATTGGAAATCGATATCAAAAGAGCTCAGCTTAGCTTTGCTCATAAAATAATATATAATCCACAAAATAAAAAAAAATTGATCAATGATGAATACAATACGATTTCAATTAATAATTTTAATTTCAAAACCATTCCAAAAAAAATAGAATTCGACTCATTTTTAAGCGAATATTCGATATTCACTAAAATGATATTAGCATGGATAAAAACCATGTTTGGGGAAGATTTTTTGATTATTATCAATTATCTTTCCTTTTTAATTCAAAATTTTGGAAAAAGAAGTCAAGTCGTTTTAATATTATACTCAAAAATACAAGGTGTTGGAAAATCATCATTAGCTGCGGTAATTAGAATATTATTAGGCAAAGAAAATTGCAAAATGGTCAGTAATCAATCAATGCAATCATCCTTTACTTCATATGCAGGAGCCTGCGCTTTTTGCTATTGGGATGAAGTAGTTGTCAATAAAAACAATGTCGATGACATAACAGCTAAAATTAAAATGATAGCAACTCAAAATATCATAACACAAATAAAAAAGGGAAAGGATGAAACTAATGTTTCAAATTATGCCAATATCATGATGACAACTAATGATATTAGCAAACTAAAATTCAATGATGAGGATCGTCGTTGGGTTTTGGTTTCGATTGATTTTGAAACTAAAGAAGAGTTTTTTAATGAATTAAACAAAAATTTGAAAGAATACAATATTAATTCAGAAGCTTTTTTTATTAAATTAAATTTGTTCAATGAAAATGAATTAAATGAAAATTATAGATTGGCATTAGCAAGCTATTTATATGATTTTAAAATCAATGAAAATTATTTTAAAGGTCATGCACCAAAAACAGAGGCTTTAGAAAAGGCCATAATAGAGACAAGTGAAAATATGGAAGGTTTCATTGAAATTAGAGATTTCATCGAAAATGAAGAAGGTTTGTATTTTTCAAACGTATTAGTTGTAATTTCTGATATAGAAAAAAAATTAGATTACAATTCAAAGCAAATTTCTAATGTTTTGAAGAAATTGAAATTTGAGAATAAACCTAGGAATATGTTCAAATATGGAAATACAATCAAAAGAAAAAGATTTTGGGCTTTGAATTTGTCAGATCAAAATGTTGATCTGGAAATTACTAGATTGTACAGAGTACATTCAAATGAATTAAATATTTGAATACGGTCAGGTCAATCCGACCGATGGCCAGCTCCTTTTTTTAGTCTGGTCAGCTTCAAATGCTTTGTGGAAAATGCTTTTAAGTGGATAAGGTCAGTTGGCCACTTTTTTTTATCTTCTATTACGCTGTATAATAAATATATATATATTGGAATATCAGAAATATATCATCAAATAATTAATCAAAATTAAAAATAATAATTCAAAACTATAAATAATTAAGAAAGAAAGAAAAGAAAGAAATTGTTTCTTATTTTCTTTTTGTATTCATATGTATAAATCCATATGAATACATATATATAACAAAGAAGAAACTTTTTATATTAAAGTTATAGATACTGTCTTTTTTATTTTTATTTTATCCACAATTTATCCAAAATTATACGTAGTATATAAACCTAGATTTATATGGCCATCTGGACAAAATTTCTTCTTTTCCTTTGTCACAAAGCTTTTCAAGCCGTCCAGAAGCAAAAAACTATCCGACCGATGGCCGGCATGATCCGGACATATCAAATAAAATAGATAGATAATAATATAAAATAATACTTGACTATATAATATATTATATCTATATTATATATATAAGGTTTAAAAAATAAAAACAAAGGGATTAAAAATGGAAAGTCTAAAAACTGAAATAAAAACAATAAGCTTACAAAGTAAATATTCGAGAGCAAAAACAATAACTGCTTTAATGACAACTAAAAAAAATGGAATTGAATATAAAATTAATTTTATTGCAACCGCAAAAACAATCGGAGCTTGCAAAACTTTAATTGTTAAATATATTAATGAAAAAATCCATAAAAATGGATATAAAAAAATAACTATCGAAGCAAAATATGATGGTATTTTATCAACAAAATTTTCTGAAGTTGACGAATTTTGTTCACCAATTAGAAAAGCTTGGAAAAATTAATAAATAAAAAGCCCCTTTTTGGGGCTTTAAATAATTTTTACGGAGAAAAACATGTTAAAAAAACAAACAAGTAAAGAGATATTAAGTGAATATAGAGAATTAAAAAAGGATTTAAAAAAAATAGAGAAATTTATTCATAATAAAGAATCTCAAGATATTCATAATAAAGAGACGAGTAACTTTATTTCTAATAAAGAGCAGTTGAAATTTATTATTAGTAGATGTGAATTGCTTAAAGATTTTGATTTTGATGATTCATATTTATTAAATAAAAAGTTATTAAGTCATTTTTCTATGATTTTGGTAAGTTTGAAAGCTTTGCTTTACGTTAATGAATTAAATTTTTTTGATTTAATCAAAAAAGCAAGCGGAATCGTTGAAAATCAATAATATAAATATATTAATATATAATAATATATATTTATATATTATTATATATTATATATATTAT
>JACSEL010000004.1_pt1 | contig 34245 bp, 26 predicted proteins | sample 8223121 | NCBI WGS metagenome assembly JACSEL01 (sample SAMN15704502, study PRJNA253121) | viral metagenome | isolation source: viral DNA from sea star tissue collected in USA, Friday Harbor USA, Seattle... | host: Pycnopodia helianthoides | collected 2013 | reverse complement strand
ATATCAAATTGCTTATCGAAAAGCATGCCTTGCCCATCAAGTTTAGGTTGTTTGCGCCCAACGGTAAACTAGTTGGCGAAAAAACGATAAAGGGGAGTAGAAAGGGAGTGACAAATTTTCCATTCGATCAAAATGGCAGTGGTATTTACATTCTAAATATCAAACGCGAAGCCTATTCCAAAAATGTTAAAATATTGAGCTACTAATTCCGCGGGGCCATGTATATATTGCGGTGAATTCATGGCCAATCATTTGAAACGTACCATCTTGATCTTCCTGTGTTTTCCTGTTTTATCACAAACCGGGCTCTATGCACAAACGGGCGTTATCAAAGGCGAGGTGGTAGATTCTTTGGACCGCCCTGTCAGTGAGGTGTTTGTCCTGCTACTTCCGGGTTCAAGTTCTACGCACCAACAAGAAGGGCGAGTTCAACATCAAATCAAGAGTAAGTTCCGGGCTTAGGCTGATATTTTCCCATTTGCAATATGAGACTTATGCGATTGATTTGAAATCCAATTCAGACGTGAAGGTGATCTTGACAGAGAGGACACATGTTTTATCACCTGTAGATATTGAGGAGAGAAGGTTTAAGGAAACTGCTGAAATTGGAGCCTTGGGGATCAATGCCAAAAACGCCTACACGATGCCTTCGGCGACTGGCGACTTCAGTAAGGTACTTGCTACGCTGCCTGACGTAACGAGCAATAACGAATTGACCTCGGTCTATTCGGTGCGTGGGGGCAATTATGATGAAAATTTAATTTACGTAAATGGTATTAAAATTTACCGGCCTTTTCTCATTAGCGCGGGCCGACAAGAAGGGCTTGGGTTTATCAATACGGACATGGTTGGCCATGTAAGGTTTTCTGCGGGCGGGTGGCAGCCTAGGTATGGGGATAAGCTGTCCTCGGTACTAGATGTTCAATATAAAGAACCGCAAGACATCGGCATAACTGTGAACTTGAGCCTGCTTGGTGGAAGTTTGTACTATGGGGGGATCAATAAAAAAAGGGACCTAAACTATTCTATGAGCATGCGTCATAAAAACAACAGATACCTGCTAGGCACATTAGGGACCAATGGCGACTACCTTCCAAAGTTTACGGATTTACAGGCCTTTATCTCAAAGCAATTTAACCCGAAAACAAAGATCGGCTTTCTGGTGTCGTCCGCGCACAACAACTATTTAACCATACCTGAATCTGAAGAAACGGAATTTGGGACGATCCAGTCTTCCTTCAGAATGTCTACGGCCTTTCAGGGGAGGGAAAAACTGGACTATCACACCAATCAGTTAGGAATAGTCCTTTCTCATTCGTTCTCCGAAGATTTAATATCCAGATTGATCATATCGGGCGTTTATTCCAGCGAAAGGGAAAATTATGAGGTAGAGGGCACTTATCTGCTTTGTGATATTGATCGCAATCCTGGCCCTAACAGGTTCAACGAATGTAGAACTGTGAGGGGTGCCGGGAGCAACTATTCCTTTGGAAGGAATAAACTAGAAGCCAAAATCATAAATGTAGATCAGAAAAATGAAGTCTATATAGGCAATGACGTGCTGGGTTTCGGTATGTCCTGGGATTTTGAAAATTTGGACGACCGTTTGAAAGAATTTGCCTTTATCGATTCTGCCGATTTCTCACAAGTCACTTTTAGCGTAGATAATGAAATTGGTATCCAATCCCACAAAGTAGCCGGGTTTGCCCAGTACACGCTCAATTCCGATGACTCCTTGCATACTTTGACTGTTGGTACACGACTGAATTATTGGACCTATAGCGACCAGTTATTGCTGAGCCCACGAATGCAGTATGCCTATCGCTTGGGAGTGAGGAGAAATTCAGTGCTAAGATTGGCCACAGGGTTGTACCAGCAACATCCATTTTATCGGGAACTAAGGAATCGAGACGGAAACATCAATCCCGGAGTAAAAGCACAATCATCTTTTCATGTAGTTGGAGGCCTGGATCATTATTTTACCGCCTGGGGCCGTCCTTTTAAGCTAACCACGGATTTATACTATAAGTATCTTTGGGATGTGAACCCCTACGATATCCACAATATTAAAATACGGTACTTTGGCACTAATCAGGCGAAAGCCTATGCCTATGGCGCCGGTTTCCGTATCAATGGCGAGTTTATTGAAAGCACTGAATCGTGGTTTAGCCTCGGTTTGCTCAAAACCATGGAGGATTTACAGGATGGTAGTGGGTATGCGAGACGCCCAAGCGATCAATTGATCAATTTGGGTATTTTCTTTCAAGACCATTTGCCAAACGACCCAAGCATCAAGGCAAGCGTTAATCTGCTATTTGGTAGCGGCTTGCCTTTTGGCCCCCCGGGAAGAGATGATCTCAGAAATAGTTTTAGCGGAGATGAATACTACCGTTTGGATTTAGGGTTCTCTAAGAGTTTCGAGTTTGACAATGATAAAAAACTGACACCTGATTCATTATGGATTGGGTTGGAAATATTGAATGTATTGGGGGAAAAAAACACAATATCGTACACATGGATTCAGGATGTAGTTGGAAATCAATTTGCGGTGCCGAATGCATTATCGGCAAGGTTTTTGAATATCCGAGCGATAACAAAATTTTAAATGAAAAGCCATTAAAAAATGAATTGATGAACGACATAAGTAAATTATACCTGCAAAGGATACTGATTGATTAGATTGCTTCCTTTCTGATTTTTAAACACAAATTATATCACAGATGAAAAGACTAACCATTATTTTGACAGCGATAGTATTGACGGCCTCTTGTGCACGTACTGTCACCAGGGTAAGCCCGGGCCAGCAGATTGACCTTAGCGGCCGGTGGAACGATACAGATTCCAAGCTCGTGGCTGAAGAGATGATCAGAGATGTGCTTAACAGGCCCTGGATCAGTGACTTCAATAGGGCCAATGACGACCGGCCTGTCGTAATTGTGGGCAGTATTGCCAACAAGAGCACTGAGCACATCGAACCTGAAAGCTTTATCAAAGACATTGAAAGAGAATTTATCAATTCCGGATTGGTAAGAGTAGTAGAAAACTCGGTATTCAGAGAAAAACTTAGGGAAGAGCGTGCGCAACAGGGAGAGTTTGCTTCTATCGAAACCCAGGCCAAGTGGGGAAAGGAGCTAGGTGCTGACTTCATGATGTTTGGTGTGATTACTTCGATGACTGACTCATATAAAAAGGAGAAAGTGTCAAACTACAAAGTGAACCTTGAATTAGCGAGTATTGAAACAAGCGAAAAGGTTTGGATTGGCGATAAAGAAATCAAAAAGTACATCAAAAATTAATTCTACCATCCCGAGAAACTTCCCTTTACATTGATAATGAAAAGAATTTATCAAGTGTTGCCACTTTGCTTTTTGTTAAGCTGTGCTACCTATTACCAAATGAACCTGGCTTTCAATGATGACTTTGAGCGTGGGGATATGGAAGCGGCCGAAAAATTATTAGATCAAAACACTAAGGCAGCTGGGAGTAGGGAGAAGTTCCTATATTTTCTGAACCGTGGCACGGTAGCTGCCATGCTCAATAAGCCTGAAAGAAGCAACACCTATTTTGAAAAGGCCTTCCTGTTTGGCGAAGACTATCATACGAATTATCTCAACGAAGTTGGCGCTTACGTGATCAACCCGACCTTGGTCGAATACAAAGGAGAGGATCATGAACATCTCTTATTGCTTTACTACAAAGTGCTTAATTTTCTTAAAATGAGTAACAGGGAGAGTGCTTTGGTAGAATGCAGGAGACTAAACAACAGGCTTATTAAACTCAGTGAAAAATACAAGAATAACTCCAGATATAAACGAGATGGATTTATTCATAATCTTATGGGGTTGATATACGATGCCGATGGTGATTATAATAACGCCTTTATCGCTTACAGAAATGCTTATGATATTTACAAAGAAGATTATGCAACCATGTTTGCAGTATCTGCTCCTGAGCATCTAAAAAAAGATCTCGTACGAACCGCTTATCTAGTAGGCTTCAATGATGAACTGGATAGGTACGAAAAAGAATTTCAGACGAAATACAGACCATCTAAAAAAAATAGAGGTGATCTGATCTTCTTTTGGAATAATGGATTAGGCCCTGTAAAACATGAATTTTCAATCAACTTTACCGTGATCCGGGGCGAGGGGGGGGCAGTGACTTTCAACAACGAAGAAATGGGATTTAGCTTTCCATTTTGGTTAGGCGATAATGATGAAGCTAGTGGGTTTCTTTCCGATCTTGAATTTTATAGAATTACCATCCCTCAATATAGCGAACGCATGCCGGTATTTCACCAAGCCACGTTAACCGTTGACAACCGAACATATGTGCTAGAAAAAGGAGAGGATATTAATCAAATAGCCCAATACACGCTCAATCAACGAATAGGCCTAGAGTTGGGGAAATCATTGCTAAGATTAGCAATTAAAAAAACAGCGGAAAAGAAAGTCAGGGAAGAAAGCGAAAGCTGGGGTGCCGTACTCGGTGCGTTCAACGCCCTCACCGAAAAAGCCGATACTCGAAACTGGCAAACTATTCCCCATACAATTTATTATACCAGAGCATCCTTGCCGGTCGGTCAAAGTACCGTCAAACTGCAAATCGGCACAAATCCTGATATCGCACAGCAACATGAGTTTACCTTTGACGTACGAAGCGGAGAAACTGTATTCCATGCCTTCTATTCTTTGGAAAGCATTCCCAGAAGAAATACCTATTCGTATTAGGCTATTGCAGTACTTACAGATTGAACTGTTTTCTTTGAATTGCCAATGAAGACCTCATTGTCAACAATGAAGATCGGCCGTTTCAAAAAAGTATATTCCTCAACTATCAATCGCTTGTAGTCACTTTCCGACAGCGTTTGCCCTGCGAGCCCCATAGACTTATATTTCATTGCTCTACGACTAAAAAGCGATTCATAAGATCCACTGAGGTTTTTCATTTGATCCACCTGATCCCCGGTCATAGGCTGTGTTTTGATGTCCTGCATATCAAAATTTGATGGCGAAATACCCAATTCTTTGATGATTCTTATGCACGTACTGCAAGTAGCTAAATAGTATATTTTTCTCATTATTATAATTCTTATCAAAAACGTTGCAAACGTATACATATAAAGACAATACGCCCGATTAATCAGCCAATTACTTGACATCTTTAACCGTAAGGTCTTTATTTGTGGTTGGTTTAATCGTCAACTTATTAAATAATTACATAAAAATGAAATTGAAAAATAGCCTGATCCTTTTTGGGATGTTGATTGCCTGCATGGCGGTTTGTCCAAAAACTATAGCTCAGCATACTGAAATTACCAGTGAAGAATTGACGCAGTATGCTCAGGTAACCGCCAAAATAGATTCTCTCAAATCTGATATGAAAGCCAAAATTAGTGACGCTGTAAAAAGTAATGAGCTGATGGAAGGTGGCAAATTGTATAACCGGTTGAACAAAGCAAAAGAGGATGAAGCTGAAATCGCCGAAATCGCTGCCTCTGAAGGGCAACTGGCCGCTTATGCTGACATTCAAAGTAGTATTACCACTTACAAAGCAGAATTCAAAGATCAGTACACAGCCGTAGTAAAAAATGAAATCGGAGCTGGAACTTACAACAAGGTAAAAAAAGCACTTAAATCAGACCCTGCAATAAAAACACAATATGAATATATCGTATCTTCATTGGTCAGCAGGCCCAATGAAGTAGAAGAAGGGGAATAAGGTTTTTTTAGGTCTTTAAAAAGAGGCTGGTAAAAGTCTAAAACTTTGTCATATCAAAACCTGTCTGAAGGCAGTCAGACCGGGCGAAGCCTGACACTTAATCTTGTATGTTTGCAAAGTATTAGTTTTCGAATTGACCGGCTTGTAGTTTTGACGCAACCTTTTAATTTTTGCTATCCGTAAGATGGTAAATCCCTTTGGCAAAAAATGATCAGGAATGTTTGCAGAATTTAAAATTGAAACCCTTGTCGAAAAAAAAACAGTGAAAGCTGACACGTTATTTGTTCAGAATTATCATGCGACGAAGACCTTGAGCGAATCCGAATACATTTCTCCAGTACTTTTAAAGTCAACTGATAAACAAATCACCCAGTTATACATAAAATTTATTTATATCCTCCTTGTTATTCCATAATTTGTGGGAAATAATTATAATCTTGATTTTCAAAATTCATTTTATATTAGGAATCGCAATCATCATATTCCTTGCTAAATGTGGAGATAGTGGTGATACATCGGGAGTAGGTCAGGATGTGCTGGATCGCACATTGATTGAAGAGTACCTTGCTCAAAATAACACGAATGCGATGGCTCATGAATCAGGTATTTACTATTCCATAGTAGATACAGTTCTTACTGGCGTACCGGCCGGTGGAAATATATTAAGCATATACTATGTTGCCAAAATTCTGGACGGAAAGGCTTATGATTTGAACACCAGGGCCGAGGGCGACGATTCGGTTAAATTAAAACAAGGTGTAAATGCTGTCTATCCGGTGGGGCTTGACATTGGATTGGGCCTTATGAAAGAAGGAGAGACTTTTGTCTTTTATATTCCATCTTCCCTAGCCTATGGGGCGTATGCTTTCAGTAGTTTAATACCCGAAAATGCTGTACTGGAAATCGAAGTGAAGCTTGCTTCGGTAGAAAACGAAAGCGACATTTTAGCTGCACAACTTACGGTCATAGACGATTATGTAATAGCGGAAGATATGGACAATACCGTAGCTAGCCCGTTGGATCCGGTAGAGTATTTGGCAACCGATCAGATTTATTACAAGCGTATGTCGGCTGGCACCGCAGATGATACTTTGAGGACTAATGATATAGCCTATATCAACTATATTGGAAGAGATTTGAAAGGCAATGAATTCGATCACAGATCAGGAGAAAATATCCTAACTTATACATTCGGGGTCAATGCGGTAATTACCGGTCTGGATGACGGAGTATCTGCCATGGAAAGAGGGGAGACCGCATTGATTATTCTACCTTCGCACAAGGCGTATGGGGAAAGTGCTTTTATCATTCCGTCGTACCGCAAGCAAGATTTTGTAGATTTAGAAATTGTGCCACAATATGCAGCCAAAGTGGCTCCGTATGAAATCATTGTTTTTGAAATCAGCCTATTAAACAATCCCTAAATAAACTAGTGTCAAGTAATTGAAATTTATAACATTATTATATCTCTTATTATACTCCGCAATGATTCAGGCACAAGAGTATCCGGTCGATCCGGACGGGATATACCGTTCTCCACTGCGCAAAATACTTAACCAATTTTCTATTACGTTTACCACAGGGCACAACTCTACCAAGTACAGTCATAACCTTTACGGCTTTTACTATCTTCAATCGACTACGGGGCAATTTATATCCCCAAATACCGGTGAGCAATTGGATACCGAATTCGACGTATACGATAACTGGTTCAATGATCCTGCCTTACCGCAGGCCGTCGTACCTGTTGATAAGATTGACTCTCCATTTCCCCCAATAGCAAATCCAGTGTTCAATCCATTTTTGGTTCGGGATTTACGATATGTTAATGCGGACTTGCTAGGTCTTGCTTTTAAAGGTAAGGGATGGGGTATTCCTGTCAATTTGGGTTTTAGGTACAATTACAAGAAGTTCAGGGTTGGGGTTGAATCGAGTATTGAGTTTCATACCGTAAAACCTCTTAGCCCAAACATCACCGATTTAGGTATAAGGAACTATGAACCAAATTTTTCCAAGGCAGTTTTTTTTAGCTATTTCCTAAATTTCGGGTATCGTTTTTACGATTTCTGGGACTACTCGTTTGCGGCGGAATTAGAATTAGGCAAAAATAAAATGGGCAAAAACTTCAATACCAGTTCAGGCTTGCTAATAAATTTTGGTGTCTCTATCGAAAAGAACCTATCCGAGTATCTTAGGATTATCGTAAAGCCATGTTATGAATTTAAAAAATACAATATTTCCGTGTCCGGTACGGGACTAGACATCCAGCACAAAAATCCAAGCTTCAAGGTCAAATTTGGCATTAGCATTACCATTCCTGAAATCCCTCGTTCCCCGATGAAAAGTGATCATGTACAACTCAAACATTTGTACACTGATCCCGAAACAGGTCAGATCATGGAGGTACGGGGACAACCCATTTGGAAGAACCAAAATCCAAAAGTGGGTGAAAATCACCGCAAACTGTGGAGGTATAAATTCAAAAACAGGAAAAAACTCAACCCTTATTGATCTGGTCTTTTTTTCGCAAGCTGTCATTCTGATTTGAGCAAAAAAATAATTTACATTCTTTGTCTCACATTGTTGCACCGGACAGTGAGTTTTAGGTAGAAATTTCGTTAAATTACCCTCTTAATTTTGCTTCTCGTTAGTTAAAATTTTATGGACGAAGATAACGAAAACCTAAGATTGGGCGATCAGAATATAATGCCTATCAATATAGAAGACGAAATGCGTGGTGCATACATTGATTATTCAATGTCAGTCATTATTTCAAGGGCTCTACCGGACGTAAGAGACGGATTAAAACCAGCACACAGGCGAGTGCTTTACGGTATGCTCGACTTGGGTGTATTGCAAAATAGGGCCTATAAAAAATCTGCTAGAATAGTAGGGGAAGTATTGGGGAAGTATCACCCACACGGTGACTCGTCTGTCTACGACACCATGGTACGTATGGCCCAGGAATGGTCTTTGCGATACCCATTAGTCGATGGCCAGGGCAATTTTGGTTCTGTAGATGGCGACTCCCCTGCGGCCATGCGTTATACAGAAGCCAGGCTGAAAAGGATGGCGGAAGAACTCCTCCATGATATTAATAAAGAAACAGTTGACTTCCAGCCCAACTTTGACGACTCGCTCAAGGAACCAACAGTATTGCCCGGTAAGTTCCCAAACTTATTGGTCAATGGTACTTCAGGGATTGCAGTAGGTATGGCTACTAATATGGCGCCACATAACCTGACCGAAGTCATCAATGGCATCGTGGCATACATTGATAATAACGACATCACGATCCCGGAATTGATGGGGTACATTACGGCTCCCGATTTCCCAACCGGAGCCACTATCTATGGTTATCAAGGGATCAGGACAGCTTATGAAACAGGAAGAGGACGGGTGGTACTTCGTGCCAAAGCAGAATTTGAGACCCTAAAATCCGGTCGGGAACAAATCATTGTTTCTGAAATTCCTTATCAGGTCAACAAGGCAAACATGATAGAAAAGACTGCGGTCTTGGTCAATGACAAAAAACTAGAAGGTATATCGGACATAAGGGACGAATCAGACAGGAACGGTATGAGGATCGTCTACGACATCAAAAAAGATGCAATCCCCAATATTGTTCTCAACAACCTGTATAAATACACTCAACTACAATCTTCATTTGGGGTAAACAATGTGGCACTTGTCAAAGGCCGGCCGCATACACTCAACCTGAAAGACCTGATCAAATACTTCGTGGAGCATAGGCACGAGGTCGTAATTAGAAGGACACAATACGAGCTGGCTGAAGCTGAAAAGAGGGCACACATTCTGGAAGGTTACTTAATTGCCCTAGATAACCTTGATGAGGTAATCGCATTGATCAGAAATTCAAGAGATCCTGAAATTGCTAAAACCGGATTGATTGAGAAGTTTGGTTTGAGCGAAATCCAAGCTAAAGCTATTCTTGAAATGAGACTTCAGAGACTTACCGGTCTTGAAAGGGAGAAAATCCAAAAAGAGTATGATGAGATCATGAAATTGATCGATCGCCTAAAGGCTATTCTCGAAAGTGAAAAGATGAGAATGGACATCATCAAAGAAGAACTTGGGGAACTCAAAGAAAAGTTTGGCGACGATCGCCGTTCAGGCATTGAGCATGTTGCAGACGATTTCACCGCAGAAGATATGATCCCTGATGAAGAGATGGTAATCACTATTTCTCATGAAGGTTATATCAAAAGAACCCCATTGACCGAATACCGGACACAAGGCAGGGGGGGGGTAGGTTCCAAAGGCGCCACGACCAAAATGGATGACTTTACCGAGCATTTGTTTGTAGCGTCTAATCATAATTACTTACTGATTTTCACTAAATTAGGTAAAGTGTTCTGGAAAAAGGTTTGGGAGATTCCTGAGGGCCAAAAAGCTACTAAAGGCCGTGCTATCCAGAATTTGATCAATATTGAAAGTGAAGATTCGATTTGTGCAGTAATCAATGTGAACAACCTGTCCGATGAAAGCTACATTAACAACAAATTCATCGTAATATGTACGAAAAATGGTGTCATCAAGAAAACATCGTTAGAAGCATATTCAAGGCCTCGTCAGAATGGGATCAATGCCATCAGCATCCATGAGGGTGATGAGCTGTTAAACGTGAACCTGACCAATGGCAGTAACCATATTGTGATTGCGAAGAAATCAGGTAAAGCCATCCATTTCAACGAACGAGATGTACGCCCAATGGGCAGGACTGCTGCCGGTGTTCGAGCAGTCAGACTGGAAAGTGATGATGACCATGCGATAGGTATGGTCTGTGTGGCTCGTGAAGAGGCAAATTTGCTTGTGGTAGCTGAAAAAGGCTACGGCAAAAGATCTGATATTGAAGCCTACAGAATCACCAAACGCGGCGGCAAAGGAGTCAAGGCAATGAACATCACAGAAAAAACCGGTGCACTTGTTGCAATCAAAGAAGTGGTAGATAGCGATGACCTGATGATTATCAACAAATCAGGTATTACCATTAGGCTTGCCGTAGCAGGCCTTAGGATCATGGGCAGGGCAACGCAGGGGGTAAGGCTGATCAAATTAGGAAATAAAGATGAAATATCATCTGTAGAAAAGATCAAGAAAATTGAAGAGGGTAAGCCTGATGAAGAAAATCAGGAAAATACCCCATCAACTGATAAAAATAACGAAAAAGAATAATCTTAAACCAGAGGAATAAGACTCACTAGTCCTCATAAACATTAGAACTATGAATACAAGTAAACTGTTTTTGCTTGCGCTTGCCCTATCAATAAGCGTAGCATCTCTCGCCCAGAAAGGGTCGGTGACAAAAGCTGACGCTTACCTGATCAAAAACGACTATGCCAGTGCGAAAGGAGAAATAGATGTCGCTATTACCATTGAAAAAAATGCGGCTAAATCTAAGACTTGGTTTGTGAGAGGTAGGATTTATCAGGCTATTGTTACCAGTGAAGATAAAACCGTGGCCGCTATTGATCCTGACGCACTTAATAAATCCATCGAAGCGTACAACAAAGTACTTAAAATGGACAAGGAAAATAGTCCAAATCATTTAATTGCCACTACTAACCTAGATGCCATCTGGGGTAATTATATTAATACCGGGGGAACAATCTACGGCGAGGGCGATTATACGACTGCTCTTGCCAGTTTTGAAAAAGCGCTTCAAGTAAAGCCATCAGATTCTTTAACACTTTTTTACGCAGGTGTCTCTTCCCATCAAGCGGGCCTTACCGACAAGACCCTGAGTTACTATTATCAAATGTTAGATGCAAACATTGCCACTACCGATGTACTTTCTACATTGATCTATTTGGAAAGGACAGAGAATAAAGACGACGCAAAAGCATTGGATCTTGTCAGGAAAGCCAAAGAATTATATCCTAACGAAACTACGTTTGGGCAAGAAGAGATCAATTTGTTATTAACAATGGATATGGTTGGCGAAGCCAAAACCAAACTTGAGACAGCCATCCAAGAAGATCCTACCAATGAAAACCTACACTTGAACCTAGGCGTACTGTACGATAATTTAGGAAGTGCTAAACTAGGGGAGGGTAAAAAAGATGAGGCAAGAGAATCGTACAACAAAGCAAAGGAATCTTACTTGAAAGTCATTGAAATCGACCCTGATAATTACATCGGTAACTTTAACACTGGTGTTATTTATGTAAACCTGGCGAAAGAATATTATGATGAAGTACGTGCTATGGATCTGAAATCACACGAAAAGTATGGACCAGCTAAACTGGAAAAAGCCGACAAAATACTGAAAGAAGGGTTACCATACATGGAAAAAGCTACTACTATCCAACCTGATGACCTTGGAGGCCTAAAAGCACTACAGCAGATGTACACTCAATTGAAGATGATGGATAAGGCCGAGAACATTTCCGATCGGGTGAACGCACTAAGAGAATAAACAAGACGGCTCGTTCGTATTTTCAACTCAAAAAGGGATACGATCGAGCTTTTCTACTAAAACCACTTAATCAGAAAGCCCACGAACCATTTTTTAAAGCCATTGAACGGGTGGGCTCAATAAATTTCTCATCAACATTATACCCCCCACCGAACTCTACTTTGGTCCCTGAATTTTTGGCTTCTTCAAGTATTTCGACCAGAAGGGTTGAAGCTAGTGTGCCATTGGGTTTGTATATTTAATTAGAAGCCAATGAATTAGGGACAATATTGACTTGTATTCACCATAAAAAGATGCCGTTGCGTTTATGCTCCCTGCGATTTTTGTTGGCTAACCCAAAAGCCCGGCAATATCATACTTGGTCAGTGCCTTCACAAAGCTTTCCTCTGTTGTGATTAAATCATCTGCCAGTTTCCGTTTACCCTGTTGTAATTGTAAGATTTTTTCTTCAATCGTGTTCTTTGTAATAAACCGGTAAGTGAGCACTTTATTTTCTTGGCCGATGCGGTGGGCCCTATCGATGGCCTGTGCTTCGATGGCAGGGTTCCACCAGGGTTCCAGCAAGAACACATAATCTGCTTTCGTCAAATTGAGGCCCAGCCCACCTGCCTTCAATGAGATCAAAAAGACTTTGATGCTGTCGTCTCCCTGAAAGTTTTCTACTTCTCTTTGGCGATTCTTGGTGCTTCCGTCCAGGTACGAGTATCTAATGTTCCGTTCTTCCAGGTAGTTGGAAACGATCTTCAAATGCTTGACAAACTGCGAGAATACCAAGATATTATGATTCTTGTTGATTGCGTTTTCCAGCATGTAGCTTATGTCTTCCAGCTTTCCGGAGTCGCCCTTGTAACCTTCATCGGCCAGGAAAGGGTGGTTGGCGATCTGCCGCAGCCTGGTTAGTCCTTGAAGGATCATAAATTGGGACTTGCCAATACCTCCGGCCTCTATCTCATGCATGATCTTGTCACGGTAGGCAGATTTTACTTTTTCGTAAACTTTTTCTTGTGTTTCGGACATGGTGCAGTAACGCACATTCTCTATTTTTCCGGGCAGGTCGGTAGCCACTTGGGATTTGTGTCTTCTAAGGAGGAAAGGTTTGATGATTGTATAAAGCTTTTTAGTCTTCTCCCCGTCATTTTTCTTTTCTATGGGCAATTGAAATTGATTTTTGAAGAATGATTTACCTCCCAAGAGACCGGGGTTAAGGAATGTCATTTGAGACCAAAGGTCCATGGTAGTATTCTCAATTGGCGTACCGGTCAAGATCAGCTTGTACGATGAATTCAGGTCCCTGACACGTTTTGAAATATTGGATTCCGGGTTTTTGATAATCTGGGATTCATCCAAGATGATGTAGTTGAAATGAAAACCGGCAAGTAGGTCAATATCCTGCCTGATCAACCCATATGAAGTAATGACCAAATCAAATTTGGCAAACCGTTTCGGGTCTTTTATTCTTCTGGTCCCGGTATAATTCAATATTTTTAGTCCTGGCGTAAACTTTTCGGCTTCTTTTTCCCAATTGTAGATCAGCGAAGTAGGCATCACTAACAAGCTGGCGCCATTGCCGTCATGCTGATGGACCGACTGCAGCAAAGCCAATGTTTGTACGGTTTTGCCCAAGCCCATATCATCTGCAAGACAACCCCCTAAACGGTACTCGTTAAGAAAGCACATCCAGTTGAACCCCGCCCTTTGGTAAGGACGGAGTTCCCCTTTGAACCCCTCGGGCACCTCATAGTCATCTATTTCATCGAAATCCCTGAGGCGTTCCAGCTTTCGGGACAGTTGCAAATGGGCAAGGCTTGATTCGTTCAAATCTTTTACCAGTGAAATATGATGTTTTTGTAATTGAAGGACCTCTTCTTCCCCCTCATTGGCAAATCCCATCAGCTCGGCGTATTGGGCAAACCATTCTTCGGGAATCAAGGCAATTTCCCCGTTGGGGAGCTTTATCTCACGCTTTTTCTTGAGGATATAATCCCGGATGGTGCGGAATGGGATTTCGAACGCACCAAACTTAACCACGGCATGAATATCGAACCAGTCGATGTTTTCTTTTATTTCCACCGTCATTTCTGGTGTGCCGAGGAAATGTTTTTTTTCGCCATTACCATTTTGTTCTAGGCTTATGCCTGAGTCTTCCAGCCATTTTTTCGTGCCTTGTATCCACGAAAAAGCCTTGCTTGCGCCCATAATGGAACGGCCATGTTGCAATGCCATCCCGGTTTCCCGAAGAAGGGAAACATACTTTTTTTCTTGGCCCAAATCCCTAATGATCCGGTGAAAAGTATAGCGATCCTCTTCTTTTTCGATATGCACGCTTACTTCTTTCGTCTGTTCTGCACTGTATTGATAGGCCCCGTAGCTGAATTTGAGATCGAAAAGGATTTTTGATTCCCCCGGGGCAACACCGTTTCCATTAAGGCCAAACAAATCCATTGAATGGCCACCGGCCACCAATTCAGAAAAATACAAGGTAGGTTTTACTTCTGCCGTTCCGGTCTTGATACCAAAACCCTTCGCATAGACATCAAATGAAGCCACCAAAGGGGCAACAAACTTGCGGTAATAGTCCTCCTCTATTTTTCTTGGGATAACAATGAACTTTTTGTTTAAGAAAGGCTTGATTTTGTTGGCATCTACGTTTTTATTAAAGCCATAGAGCTTGTTCCCTACCACCACATAAGCAGGGTCGTTGCAAAGTATATAAGCGCCTTTATATTGAAAGTCTATTTTTTCGCCATTGTGCTTCATAGTTGGGAAATAATGTGTGTTCCATTTGTTCCTCATGAAGTGAAAGAGCACTTTGGCCTTTTCGTCCAGCATGTCTATCTCTTTCCATGTCGGCTCGCCATCGTTGCCCATTTCGAATAACCGTTTCCCGTTTAGCAGTGGCATGATCTTGGCCCGCAGGCGCTCCACATAGTCCTTTATTTCCTGTTGCATACGCCCATCGCCGGATTGCCCATCAAAGCATTTGAGGAAGAAATCATCAGGCTTCATCTTTTTCTTGTTGTATTTTTTGGCCACCGCGCACGGTTGCATAGCGTCCATGGTTTTGATAAGCTCATAATCATCCCCATCCAGGCCTTTGTCAAATTCCTTGGCATTCTTTGCCGAGATGTTTTGGTGCGAAAACGTGAGCCTGCCCCCTGCGTCTAGCCGGACCACAAAAGACTCGAACAAATAACCCAAATATTGGTGTTTGAACAAGGTATAAATAGCTTGGAAAGGCTGGCTTGGGGATACTTTCATTTTCACTAATGCAAAACGGCAGTTTATGGATAGTTAATTATGGGCCGGACTTCGCAAGTTAAGTCAATTGCCATAACCCAAAAGGGGAAAAGATGAAAAAACCGATACCCTTTTTGTAAAACAATGTATGTAATTTAGGCCGTTTTATGCCTTTGGGGCGGGGCGGGCGTTCATTGGTTTTACCATTTAACCAGATAGTTATGAAGTTTAGCGAGTTGGCCGGGGGCTGTACCGGCAAAATGTTACAATTACCACGGGATACCCATGTCCAGGGCCTGGCCTTCGACTCACGCCAGGTGCCCGTCCAGTCCGGGATAGTTTTTTTCGCCATTTCAGGCCAGAACCACGACGGCCACCAGTTCATCAATCATGCCTACGAAAAAGGGGTAAGGCTGTTCGTCGTAGAGCGGGAGGTCAAAATGGAGCCCGATGCGGCATACTTCCTGGCCCGGGGGGCAATCAGTGCCATGCAGGCTTTCGCCAAAGCCCATCGCAATGCGTTTGGTTACCCCGTAATAGGCATTACCGGCAGCAATGGCAAGACCATTGTAAAAGAGTGGCTCGCACAAATGCTCGACGGCCAATTTGATATTGTAAAAAGCCCCAAAAGCTACAACTCCCAATTGGGCGTGCCATTATCCGTTTGGGCCATGCGGCCGCACCATAACCTAGGCATATTCGAGGCAGGCATTTCCCAAGCCGGCGAGATGGGGCGGCTTGCGCAGGTCATCCGTCCGTCCATTGGCGTGTTCACCAATATTGGCGAAGCGCACAATGCAGGTTTCGAGGGCCTGGCCCAAAAGGCGGCCGAAAAGGCCAAACTCTTTGCCCATGCAAAAACCGTGATCTTCTGCGCCCGGCACGGGCCGGTTGCCCGGGCGCTCGGGCAAGTATTGCCCAAAAGCACAAAACTCGTCCCCTGGAAAGCCAGCACGCAAAAAGGGAAAGGATATAGCCTAGAAGTGCTTGGGAAATCCTTCACTTTTCAACTGAAATACCATGACCCCGCCTCTGTCGAAAACGCCATGCACTGCGCCGCCACATTGGTTGCATTGGGCTACGGCCAAGGGTTTACCCAGTTAAGGCTAGACAGGTTGTCATCCATAAAAATGCGCTTGGAAATGAAACAGGCCATTAACCGGTCATACGTGATCGACGACACCTACAACAATGACCTATACGGCCTGGAGGCCGCCCTAGAGTTTCTCGTCAGGCAAAACCAGCGCGCGAAGAAAACCGTCATCCTTTCCGACCTCTACCAGACCGGACTACCCAACGAAGAACTGTATGCCCGGGTAAATGAACTGCTACACAAAAACGGCATCCAAAAACTCATCGGCATCGGAAAGCAGATTGGCCGGTCCCGTGCCAGTTTTCACCTGCCCGCCCATTTCCACGGTTCCACCCCAGGTTTTTTAGCCCACGGCTATTCCCCAAACAACGAAATCGTGCTCGTCAAGGGGGCGAGGGACTTTGGGTTCGAGCGGATCGTCAGTAGCCTAGAGCAAAAAGCGCATGAAACCATCTTAGAGGTAAACCTTGAAAACTTGACCCACAACCTGAACTACTACAGGGCCAAGTTAGCGCCGCGCACCAAGATCATGGTCATGGTGAAGGCCATGGCATACGGCGGCGGCAACTTTGAAATCGCCAACCTGCTCCAGTTCCACAAGGTCGATTACCTGGGCGTGGCGTACGGCGACGAGGCCGTCGGGCTAAGGCAAAACGGCATCCACCTCCCTATCATGGTCATGAACGTTCCCCCGGCATCTTTCGGGGCATTGCAGGAATACCGCCTTGAACCGGAAATATACAGCCTAGACCAGTTGGACGGCTTTATTGGCTACTTCCAACACACGCAGGCCCCCCCGGCCATCCACATCAAACTGGAAACAGGCATGAACAGGCTCGGGTTCGCAGAGGCCGATCTCAAGCCATTGGCCGAACGGCTAAAAACCCATAAGCACCTGAAAGTAAAAAGCATGTTCAGCCACCTGGCGGCGAGCGAAAGCCCCGCGCACGCAGGCTATACCCAACGGCAGGCAAGCCGGTTCGAAGCAATGGGATCGGCTATCAGGGAAAGCCTGCCGTACGCCCCCATGCGGCACCTCGTAAATACCGCAGGCATCACCAACTGCCCGGAACTACATTTCGACATGGTCCGGCTCGGCATAGGCTTGCACGGGATCGACCCCACATGCGCCGCGCAAGGCCAGCTTAGAACCGCCAGTGCCCTTAAATGCAATATTTCCCAAGTGAAAAAAATACCGCACGGCCAGTCCATCGGCTACGGCAGGGGAGGGATTGCAAAAAAAGACACCACCATCGCCATCGTCCCGATCGGCTATGCGGACGGCTACCCGCGCGCCTTCGGCAACGGGGCAGGCAAAATGCTTGTCCATGAACGCTTGGCGCCTACCATTGGCAGCATCTGCATGGACATGGCGATGCTAGACATCACCGGCATCCCCGCAAAGCCCGGGGACGAGGTAACCGTTTTTGGCGACAAGCCCAATATCAGTGCACTGGCCGCATGGGCCGGCACCATCCCCTATGAGATATTGACCAACGTAAGCCAACGGGTAAAACGGGTATTTTTAAGCGCCTAGCGCAAAAAACATTTCAGGTAAGGCCCCGGCCCAACTTGCTTTCGCAAACAATTTTGTGCCAACCAAAAGCCCATGGGCCCCGGCCGCCCCAAGGGCATCCCGTCAGTCAAGCCCAAACCAACGGCCGGAACACCTGCGCAGCATAAGCCGCAACACTTGCGCAGCATAAGCCGCAACACCTGCGCAGCATAAGCCGCAACACCTGCGCAGCATAAGCCGCAACACCTGCGCAGCGTAAGCCGCAACACCTGCGGCCGGGGCGAGGCTTTATTTATGTACCATAAAAAAACCCTGAAAAGGTCTTTCAGGGTTCTTGTTCTAGTATTGCCGATACCATGCGGCGGTTAGTTAAGTCATTCTTTGATGATCTTAAACATGGGCCGCTCGCCCGGGGCGCCCGTAAGGCGGATCAAGTACATGCCCGCGCCCTTACCGGTAAAATCAATTCCCCGATCCGTTGTTCCCAACACTTTTTCACCATTAGGGGCATATACGCCGGCAGCCCCATAACCCCGGCCACCTAATGGTTAAATTGTCGGTTACGGGGTTGGGGGAAATGCAGTATGCCCCCGATCCCGGGCCAAGGCCCAACACTTTGCTTTTAGGTCCTGCCGGGTTTTCTATTGGTAATTTGGGGCACTCTTCTAGGCGATCTCCCTCAAATACCCAGCCATGATCAAGTATTAGTTTTTCCCTGAAACCTTGCCCCAGGCAAGTAGGACAAGCCAGGCCCGGTACGCCAAAACTTAAGCCGCTTTCAACCTCCTGATCGGACCATCCTTTTAACAGCAAACGTAATTGGCGACAGATATGCCAGAGCCATCTAACATCCCCTCCATGATTGTAACCTTGCTCACGTCCCATTTGGACAGGTCCCCGTTAAAGCTGCCTGACCGCCAAACATCCTTTCCATGCTTGTAACCTTGCTCACGTCCCATTTGGACAGGTCCCCGCTAAAGCTGCCTGACCGCCAAACATCCTTTCCATGCTTGTAACCTTGCTCAAGTCGGGGCCATCCTCCGGCAGGCTGTTAAGGGCGGAACAGTAAGAAAATGCCTCGAACATCGAAGTCCATTGGGTCGTGCCCCATTGCTCCACGGTCCGGAGTTTAGTTTGACCCCTGAAATAAATCGTTGGGAAAGTCCCTGTAATGGCTACTTTGTAAGTACCTGCATTAGGAAAAGCGATAGTATAATCACCAGTCTGCGGATCGGCCACATGGGTAACCGCGGCACCCTCCTCAATACTTGCCCAGCTTACCTTGTAGTTATAACCCCTTCCTTCGGCAGGAATTCTAATACTAAAATCGTCCTGCTCGTCCTGCCAGGTAGTGATAAAGGCGGCAGGGTCCTCAAAAGGATCGGTTTGGGCATATAACGACAGGGCGCCGACTGTAAATGCGAGCAACAGGGCTATGTTTTTCATGGTTTTGTAAGTGTTATGGTTATCTATTTTTTATACAAACCAAAGGTATTGTTTTATGGGGCACGGTACGGGCTGGCGTTCGGATTTATAAGGTTCCCCTTCGTTTTTTTGTTTGTTCTTCGCATCTTCGTTCTTTGGTACAAAATGGGATTTTATGGGCTCGGGAGAGAAAAAGTACTTTCAAAACTATATGCCAGGGAACGTTTGCTTTGGCTGCGGGGCGCTCAACGACGAAGGGCTCCATGTCAAAAGCTACTGGGAAGGCAACGAATCTGTTTGCCATTGGCGCGCGGAGGGGCAGTACCACGGTTGGCCCGGCCTGATGAACGGGGGCATTATGGCCACGCTGATCGATTGCCATTGCATGGGCACGGCGATGGCGCACGCTTGCAGGGAAGAAGGCCGCGAACTAGGCTCCCTGCCGGAGTACAGGTACGCCACCGGCACCTTGCACGTGAAATACCTGAAGCCGACCCCCAACAAATACCCTGTTGAACTACGGGCCACGGTATTGCAGGCCAAGGGCAGGAAAACCGTGCTGCGTTGCGTTTTTTCCTGCCAAGGCACGCAAACGGCAGAAGCCGAGGTAGTCGGCATCCGCGTGTTCGACAGCAGCCAAAAAGATGCCGGGGGGGCGTTCAGGCCATAAGAAATGGCCCGGCGGGCAAGCCCGATCCCGCCCAAAGTGGAACGCCGGCAGGCAGCCCCGGGGCCTTTCGGCCTTTTGCCGGGGAAAATATTGTCAATTTTTCCCGGCAAAGGGTTGGTAAATCAATGCCGCTATTTATCTTTACGCCGCCGGCCGTAAGGAGCGGTAAAAAGCGAAAGTAGCTCAGCTGGTAGAGCGCCACCTTGCCAAGGTGGAGGTCGCGAGTTCGAACCTCGTCTTTCGCTCCAATTGAGTGTGGAGGTGTATGTGAGTGAGAAAGTGCGGAAGCATTGCACATACACTTTTTTTATGCCCAAAACACATGCCTTTCCTTTAGGGAACAAGCCGGAATGGTGGAATCGGTAGACACGCAAGACTTAAAATCTTGTGGCCTTCGGGCCGTGTGGGTTCAAGTCCCACTTCTGGTACATAAGCCCCTGTTAACCGTTTGGTTTTCAAGGGTTTTTTGTTTAAAAAACAAGGAAAACAAAGCGGGAGGGGGGCTGTCCTTTTCAAGGAAGCCAAACGGGGCCGGGCCATTACGCCAACGTAATACAAGCCATAATCCATTGTCCGCCTGAACAAATATGGGCATTCCCTTGTTTTTTTAGATTTGGATCGCATGGTTTGCACAAGAGGGCTAAACGTAGGCAGGTCATGGTACCAGGAAAAACGGGTTATGAAAGGGGGAGCGTGGAGAGGCTCCCGATAAGGGTATTTGAGTCGGATCGGGTAGCCTGCGTGGCTATTGCAAGCCAAATAGCAGGCCTGATCGAGCTGAAAGCCGCAAACGGAGAGATGGCCGTATTGGGTTTGGCCACGGGGTCAAGCCCGGTCAAAGTATATAAAGAACTGATCCGAAAGCACAGGGAGGAGGGGCTGAGTTTTGAAAACGTGGTAACCTTCAACCTGGACGAATACTACCCGATCCTCAAAAGCTCGCCCAAAAGCTATCATTTTTTCATGCACCATCATTTGTTCTCGCACCTGGATATAGATCCTGCCAACGTCCACATCCCCGATGGGGAATTGCCCCTTGATGAAATACAAGGCTTTTGCAATGAGTATGAACAGAAGATAGGCTCTTACGGGGGGCTGGACCTGCAGCTGTTGGGCATTGGCAGGACGGGGCATATCGGTTTTAACGAGCCGGGGTCTTATTTGGAATCAAAAACACGATTGATCAAACTGGCATCATTGACGCTGCAGGATGCGGCCGAAGATTTTGGCAGGGAAGAGCTGGTGCCCAAAAGGGCAATCACCATGGGGGTAAGCAGCGTACTCAAAGCCAGAAAAATCATATTGATGGCTTGGGGGGAGAAGAAAGCCCCGATCATCAAGCAGGCCATTGAAGGGCCGGTGATAGAGGATGTGCCTGCTACTTTTTTACAGAAACACCCTAATGTGGAGGCGATCATCGATGCAAATGCGGCCCTGCACCTTTCGCAGGTCAAAACGCCTTGGGTATCCTCCGTGTGCGAATGGGACGGGCAACTGGCGAAGTCCGCCGTGATTTGGCTGAGCAGGAAACTGTCCAAGCCCATACTCAAACTCACCGACCACGATTATAGGCAAAACGATCTGAACGACCTGCTGGCCCGGTACGCAGACGGCCAGGAGCTGAATGTTGAGGTATTTAACAAGCTGCAAAAGACCATCACGGGCTGGCCGGGGGGCAAACCCGGGACCGATGACAAAACCAGGCCCGAACGTGCCGAACCGGCACAAAAAAGGGTGATTGTCTTTAGCCCTCACCCCGACGATGACGTCATTTCTATGGGCGGTACTTTTTTGAAGTTATCAGAGCAGGGCCATCAAGTGCATGTGGCTTATCAGACTTCGGGCAACATTGCGGTATTCGATGATGATGCGAGGAGGTTCATGGATTTTTATTATGACCTGTCGAAGGAATTGGGCATTGGCGAAAAAGAAATCCCGTCCCTTCAAAAGAAGGTTACGGATAGTTTGCTCAAAAAGGAAAGCAGGCCCGCAGATACCCGGATCATAAGGACTATCAAAGGGCTGATCAGAAAAGGGGAGGCGACGGCCGGGGCTAGGCTGGTGGGCCTCCCGGACGGGCGCATCCATTTCTTGAACCTTCCATTTTACGAAACGGGGGAGGTAGATAAAAAAGCACTTGAACCGGAAGATATTAAGATCATAGTTGACCTGATGCGGGAGGTTAGGCCACATCAGGTGTTTGCCGCAGGCGATTTGCGCGATCCCCATGGGACGCACAAAGTTTGCCTCGATGCCATACTAGCTGCTTTGGGACTGGTAAAAAATGAACCTTGGGCCCAAGAATGTTACTTGTGGCTATACAGGGGGGCCTGGCAAGAATGGGATGTGGAAGAAATCGAAATGGCAGTGCCATTAAGCCCGCTAGACCTGATGAAAAAAAGGAAAGCCATTTTCAAACATCAGTCCCAGAAAGATTCGCCGGTATTCCCGGGAGAGGACAAGCGTGAATTTTGGCAACGATCCGAAGACAGGAACAGGGAAACGGCAAGAATATATGATCAGTTAGGGCTGGCCGAGTATGAAGCCATAGAGGCTTTTGTAAGATACCGGTTTTGACGAATGATCAAATAAACCCATAGCGCCCTGTCCGTGGCAAACCTAGGGAAACCATCGTGGGCTAAGCCATATATGATGCGGTACAAGGTCTTTTTAGGGCAAAAGGTTTGCCCTGAAAACCTGTGGCAAGTTGAACCAAGCAAATACTAAAGTGATGAAAGATATTTTAAGCCAGTTCAAAATTAAGGGTTCGTTCGGGATCGTCCAACCCTTTGGCGGTGGCCATATCAATGATACCTTTCGTGCGATCAACAGCGATAAGAATGGAAAAGATTACCTACTGCAAAAGATCAACCACAAAATATTTAAGGATGTAGATCTTATGATGAACAACATTGCCCGCATTACCTCACACATCAGATCCAAAATCAGTGGTGCGGGCTATTCGGGAAAACACGAAACACTGAATACCGTCCCCACCTTGGAAGGAAAGTTTTACCATCACGACAAAGACGGGAATTACTGGAGGGTCTTTGAGTTTTTGAAAGGCCTGAAATCCTACGATTTTGTGGAAACACCCGAACAGGCTTACCAGGGCGCCAGTGCCTTTGGGCAGTTTTTGGTTTTCCTCGATGACTTTCCGGTAGATACCATCAAAGAGACCATTCCCGGGTTTCATGATATTGTAAAACGCCTGAAAACCTTCCGATCTATTGTCAAAAAACCGTTTCAGGCCCGGGGGATTGAATGTAAAAATGAAATTGGTTACGTGCTAAGCCTAGGTGACCAAATGTGCGTGATAGAAGAACTGCGCAACAATAAGAAAATCAGGACCAGGGTCACACACAACGATACGAAGTTCAATAATGTACTGTTGACTGCCGATGACGTTGGCAAATGCGTGATTGATTTGGATACGGTGATGCCCGGTGTGGTTCATTATGATTTTGGGGATGGTATTCGTACCAGTACGGGCACGGCAGGGGAGGATGAGCCTGACCTGCAAAAAATAGACATGGACATGGCAAAGTTCAAGGCCTTTGCGGAAGGCTATCTGGACGTAACCAGGGATATCCTCGAACCCATTGAGATACAATTTTTGGCTTTATCCGGGCCTTTATTTTCTTATATTATGGGGGTGAGGTTTTTGACGGACTATCTGTCGGGGGATCATTATTACAAAACAGACTTTGAGGGACATAACCTGCAAAGGGCAAGATGCCAGTTAGAATATACCAGGAAAATGCTGGCCTTGCTCCCAGATATGGAAAAGGTCATTTTAAAATACGCCCATACCACAACAGTTTAGAGCATTGGATGAAAGATAAAATATCAGTGACAGGAGGCACCAGTTACATAGGCTCGCATACCGGGGCCGGATTAATCCAAAATGATTTGGAAGTCGTAATTACAGACAACTTTTCAAATCCCAAAACCGGGGTATTGGATAGTATCAAAAAGGTTGCCGGCACAAGGAACAGGCATAGCGGACCGTCAATCCTAATTTTATGATGAACTGGAAAAAGCTGATGTCATCCGCCCGGTTGGGGGGTACCAAGGAGGGTAAAAACACCGATCCGCTCAGAAGTGATTTCGAAAGGGACTATGATCGGGTCATCTTTAGCCGGCCTTTTAGAAACTTGCAGGACAAGGCCCAGGTATTCCCTTTGCCGGATCAGGATTTTGTGCATACCAGATTGACGCATAGCCTTGAAGTATCATGCGTGGGCAAGTCTTTGGGCAAGAATGTGGGGGCTGCCGTAATAGAAAAAAATCCCGAATTGGGACATTTGACCCCTTACGACTTCGGCGCAGTGGTGGGTGCGGCAGCGTTGGCACATGATGTGGGTAACCCGCCCTTTGGGCATTCGGGAGAGCAGGCCATTTCCGATTATTTTTCGCATAATGAAAAGGCAAAGAAAATAAAAGAAAAGATACCGTTGGAAGAGTGGAACGACCTGATCCAGTTTGAAGGTAATGCACAAGGGTTCAGGTTGCTTACCCAAAACCAGGTTCAGGGTTTGTGTTTAACCTACGCCACCCTTGCCGCTTTTACGAAGTACCCATGTGCTTCAAGCCTGAAAAACAGGGAAAAACAGAGAAAAAGCCAGAATAAGTACGGCTTTTTCAAAGCAGAGGAGTTTTCATTTTGCGACGTGGCAAATCAATTGGGCCTGATCAAACTTTCCAACGAAGAAAATGTTTTTACCCGGCATCCATTGGCTTTTTTGGTGGAGGCGGCCGACGATATTTGTTACAGTATAATAGATATTGAAGATGGTTTCGGGTTGGGGCTGGTCACCTTTGGAGAGGCCCGTGACTTTCTCGCAGAGATTTTGGGTGACGAATACTATCCTGAAAAGCTGGGGAACATTGCCAGTGATAAAGAAAAGATCGGCTTGTTGCGCGCAGTGGCTATCAATACCCTGATCCATCAAACCTCACGGATCTTTATGGAGCGTGAAGATGATATTTTATACGGAAAGTTTGACACAGCCCTGACAGATATCATACCGGCTTCCCCTACATTGGAAAAGTTGAGTTCCTTTTCTGTTAAAAGGATTTATCAAAGCCGGCAGGTGTTGGAAAAGGAGGCAGCAGGGTTTGAGGTGATAGATGGATTGCTGGAGGCATTCGTAGAAGCTGTATTTTGTAAGTTTTATGCCAAAGAAAAATATTCAGGCAGGCATAAAAGCGTTTACCGGCTGCTTCCCTCCGAAGTTCAATTCAGGCTGGACCGTGCAAAAAGGCCTTATGAATCTGCTTTGGGAATTACGGATTACATCTCCGGGATGACAGACAGTTTTGCCGTAAAGCAATTTAGGGTTATCAAGGGTATCGACTTGGCATAAGCTACTGACGGTTATTACTTTTCATAGAAATAGAAGTTTATGAACAAAGATTGGCAATTGCTTACTTTTCCGGACCTTGCAGACCTTTCACAGGCACGCAAACAGCTTCATCAGGCCATCCAAAATGTAGCAGCTGTAGGCCGGTCATTTTTACCTGCTAGCGAAGGGGACGGGTTTGCCAATTTAGGATGGGATTTTGGGCTACAAAGATTGGTAGGCCACTGGGTAGATGCCAATATTAAATTCCGGTCTTCAATAAGCATTGAAAAATTTGAAGTGTATTTGGTAGATGAAAACATCAATACCATTTCGTCCATTTCGATGCAAGGCATTAGGCAGACGGAGGTGATGGTGTGGCTAGAACATCAACTTAGCAACCTAGGGGCTGATTTTTCTAAAATCAATCTTTCCTATCCTTATGTAATCCCAGAATATCCAACAGCCAAAAAAGAACCCTTTCACATCAAAAATGAAGTTGCTTTACAAGAATTGGGCCGCTTATATCACAATACGGCCAGTTTATTGAAAAAAATATTAAAAGAAGGGCAAAACGTAACGGAAATTATATGCTGGCCCCATCATTTTGACCTGACTGCACGAATCACGTTGCTGGATACTGGCGATCCCGGGACCTCACGTAGTATTAGCCTAGGCATGTCGCCTGGGGATAAGTATTATAACGAGCCCTACTTTTATTGTTCGCCATCTCCCTATCCAACAAAAAAATTGATAGACCTGAATGGGGTAAAAGGGCATTGGCACCAAAATGATTGGATAGGGGCAGTATTGCCGGCCCGTCACCTAAACGGCCATAACCTGATTCAGGACCAAAGAAACCTTGTGATAAAATTTTATGATACGGCACTAAAATTTCTCAAAGAAGTTTTATAGCATCGGCATTCAGTGCGTGTTGGGGTTAAAATAGGAACAGACGTTAGGGCATTTGAACATAAATTTATAAAATACATCTCAAATAAACTTTTTTTAATATTTGTCTTTCTATCTAATATCGTACCTTTGACGAGGTTTTACCAATCTATGATTAAGAAACTACCCGTCATTTTACCATTACAGGTCTCCTTCCTTCTAATACTTATCTTGGGCTGTGTGCCCGGCAAGAACTCTCGTTCGGACGATCTGGCTTTTAAAGGCCCAGTGGTTTCCTGTGGCCATTTAGTCGTTTACCAGTTGAGCGAGGACCATAAATCATACATTCAGCTTATTGTAGATACAAACGAGATAGTATTGGGCCAAGAAAACACTTGGGACATTAAACCTGAAAATTTGAACGTGAGAGTGAGGTTTAGGCAATTCGAGGAAGATATTTCCTCTAGTTTATGCAATGACATTGCCAGTAATAAAAGAAGTAAGCCACCTAAAGAAGCCATGGGACTTGCCGGAAAGATATCGTTGACCATGACAACATCCGATTGGCAGAAATACAAGAAAGGCACCGGGTACAAAGTTGACATCAACGCCGAAGGACTGAAATTCAACGAAGAAAAGACTTATTCGCTAAATATTTACCGGGCCTTAGTAGGATGGCTTCCAGGTTGACCCTAAAAACATACTTATGAAACTAATACTTTTATTTACACTCTTTCTCTCTTTTTTCTCCCCATCCCTGGCCCAGGACGACCTGCCCTGTGGTACCGAAACCACTCAGGAGCAAATAGACAGAATAAATCACAGCATGCGGCTACGTTCGAGCAGTAAGGTGGGCGCTAAAACAATGTCCAATGTGGCCATATCGGCCCATATTGTTAGAAAGTCCGATGCTACCGGAGGGTTAGGGGAAGAGGATCTGAACGATGCGATAGCCAAACTGAACGGCTTCTTTGTTGATGCAAAGTTGAAATTTTTCATCCTCGGCGATATTCACTACATAGACGATGATCTGTATTACGATTTTGCAAAAAGCGAGGAACACGTTTTAGGAGAGGCCAATGATGTGGAAAATACCATCAATATCTATTTTGTTAATTCAATTGAGAAAGAAGAAGGCAGTGGACTTTGCGGATACGCATACTTGCCTAATGGGCCCGATCGGGCCTTTATGCAAAATGCCTGCACCGTCAATGGCACCACCCTCTCGCATGAGATTGGCCACTTTTTCAGCTTACATCATACACATCGTACGCATCGGGACGATGCGGATAATAAGATCGAGGAGTTCGTGGATGGCTCTAATTGTGAAGAGGCGGGAGATGAGATTTGTGACACCCCTGCTGACCCTAAGTTGAATCTTGACACTGTGGATGATAACTGTAATTATATCGGAGAAAAAGTAGATGCCCATAACGAGGAATATAAACCAGATACCCGAAATCTCATGTCGTATTCACGAAAGAAATGCCGCACGCGCTTTAGTGAAGGGCAGTCTGCCCGCATTGCCGAAGCTTATGAAATGCTTAGGAATTACCTGGTGTCCAAGCCCCTTGTGGCGAATTTTGATTCGGATGTAGCGTTCATCTGTGCTGGCAGTACTATCAAATATAAGGACAAGTCGATTTCACCGGCCACTTGGGCCTGGAGATTTCCTGGCGGCACGCCTGCTACTTCTAATAAACAAAACCCACAGGTTACTTACGCTTCGACCGGGACTTATGGCGTTACGCTGACTATTACCGACGATACAGGCGAAACGGACGGGAAAACGTTCGACCGCCTAATCTTGGTAGAAGCTTTGCCCAATCCTTTGGAGCAGTTGGAGGTGGGTTTTGAAGCCGGCGAAAACATATCCTATTCAATTAGGAACGAAGGTGAAGAGAGCTTATTTGAGGTTGATACTGAGTTCTCATCCGATGGAAGCCGGTCGATGGCTATGCAGTTTGGTTATATTCTAGAGAAAGAGGGTTACCTGATTCTCAATGATATAGATTTGTCGAGGAACAACCGATACAGGTTGTCATTTGATCGGGCCTATGCCTATAGTTATTATGATGATAATAATAATGTACGGACATATCTTAAAGACAGTTTAGCAATCTTAATTGCACCGTCGTGTTCGGACGACTGGCAATTATTTCAGGCATGGTCGGCCGAAGAATTGGCAACAGCCCCCCCTAATTATGATCTTTTTACACCGAAAAAGTCCGAATGGGACACCGAGCAGTTATTCATTGAATTTGATGAGTCTTGGGAAAGTGCGCGGGTGGCTTTTAAGGCCATCAATGGATATGGCAATAAGCTATATCTGGATCGGGTTAACCTTGAGTTTACGGATCTAGCGATCCAGTATCTGATCGTTGATTGCTCGTCGGATAGGATCGGTGGCAAAGTAGAAATTTTTACGACCGGGAGCGGTAGCCTCTCCTTTAGCTTGGATGGGGTTGAGTATCAGGAAGAAAGTATTTTTTCCGATTTGAGTGCCGGGGATTATAAGCTGCATGTAAAGCAAGATGGTAATTTGGTCGCTTTTGAACGGTTTACGGTAACCAATTCAACCGGCGTTGATGTGCAGATATCTACCAACGAAAATAGGGATTTGGTGGCTACGAGTACAAGTAAGGCAACTGTTTTCCAATGGTATTTTGATGGCGAAAAGGTGGGGGACGGTAGCCGTATTTTGCCCTTCTTGGGCGGAGGCACTTACTTGGTAATAGCCACCTCCGTATCCGGATGCTCCGCAAAATCCGATGACCTTGTGATTACCGAAGTAAACAAGATCGGGAACAGCGTATTGGTTTATCCTAACCCTGCGGCCACAGAAATCAATATTGACGCTTTGGGGCCATTGACGTATGAAATTGTTGATCTGACAGGTAAAAAAATGCTTTCCGGGGAGATCATATCAAATGCCCGGGCACCTATTCAGTTACAAGCACTAAAGGCCGGTATTTACCTAGTGCGGATCAAAACCAACCAAGGCCATTTTCAGCAAAAATTCAAAAGACTATAAGCATTTTGCGAATACCTTTTTGGTTTAGCCTCTCATAGCATGCGGTCAGTCGACCGGTCATAAACTACCACAAGATTATGCCTTATGCTACCCTTAAAGCGTACCATGGAAAGCCCAGTTGGGGTTTGGCATGGGCATGATACCCATTAAGTTGTAGGGGGTTTCATTAAGTCGGTTAAAACGGCAGTCCCCTATAAAGTGGATTTATTTGATTGGCGGTTGCCCGGTTAAATACCAAAAAAGATAAATTACATTTTCAATTAAACAAAAAACAAAAATGAACCAATTCAAAAAACCCCTCTTCGCCATTTTCATAATACTATCGGCCTGCTCGCCAGACAGTAAAAAGGTAAGCTATTCGGTAGGTGAGATCGTCGCCGAGTCAAAGAAAGCCAATGACTTTTTCGGGAAATCATTCGATGATGGAGTGGACAGAAGCCCGGAATTCCAGAGTTATCTAGGCATAAAAAAAGATCAGGACAAATGGAACGATTATTCGGACGAAAACGAAAAAGCCGAGCTAGAGATCACAAAGCAAGAATTGCAATGGATCAAAGACTCGGTGAACTATGATGCGCTAGATAAAAACACCAAAGTCAGTTACGACCTGTTCGTAGCTTCGGCAGAGGATGAGATTAGCAATTTCAAATACAGGTTCCATAACTACCCTGTTAACCAGATGTTCGGGATGCACTCGAGCAAACCGGCCTTTTTGATCAATATGCACCAAATCAACAATCAAGAGGATGCCAAAGCCTACATTTCACGACTAGACAAACTTAAGCCGGTATTTGATCAGCTGATCGTAAACCTGAAAGCCCGGGAAGAAAGGGGGATAGTACCGCCAAAATTTGTTTTCCCGAGAGTCATTGAGGATTCTAACAATCTAATCAACGGGGCTCCGTTTACAGACGGCGAGCCTAGTACGCTGTTAGCGGACTTTTCGGGGAAATTGGAAAAGTTGGATTCATTGGGCGAGAGTGAAAAAAACGAATTGCTGGATCAGGCCAGCCAGGCACTTATGACCAGCGTAAAACCCGCCTACGAAGCCCTCGTTTCATTTCTAACCGGACAGGAAAAAAGAGCAACTGCCGATGACGGGGCATGGAAGTTCCCCGATGGCGAGGCTTTCTTCAGCCAGGCTTTGAAAAATACGACCACCACCGATTTAACGTCAGGTGAAATCCACGATATAGGTTTAAAGGAAGTGGGACGGATCCATGACGAAATGAGAAAGATCATGGAAAAGGTGGGGTTTGAAGGCGGGTTGCAGGACTTTTTCGAATCCCTTAAAACCGACGATCGGTTTTATTACCCAAACACTGATGAGGGGAAACTGGCTTACATGGATAGTGCGACCGCCATTATCAACAACATGAAAAGCAGGCTTGATGAGTTGTTTTTTACTAAACCAAAAGCCCAAATGGTCGTGAAGCGGGTGGAAGCGTTTCGCGAAAACTCTGCGGGCAAGGCTTTCTATCAAAGTGCTGCACCAGACGGCAGCAGGCCAGGCGCCTACTATGCAAACTTGGCGGACACCAAAAATATGCCCAACTTTGAGATGGAAGCACTCGCCTACCACGAGGGTATCCCGGGTCACCACATGCAAATATCCATCGCCCAAGAGCTTAAAGAACTCCCAATGTTCAGGAAATACGCTGGATATACGGCCTATACCGAAGGGTGGGGCTTGTATTGCGAACTCGTTCCCAAAGAAATGGGGCTTTACCAGGATCCGTACTCTGATTACGGCAGGTTAGCGATGGAACTATGGAGAGCTTGTAGGTTGGTGGTCGATACGGGCATCCACAGTAAAAAATGGACCAGGGATCAGGGCATTGCTTATTATCAAAACAATACTTCGGGCAGTGATCGTGAGTGTATCAGAATGGTAGAACGCCATATCGTTATGCCGTCCCAAGCGACCGCCTACAAAATAGGGATGCTGAGGATCCTTGAGCTTAGGGCAGGCGCCAAAACGAAACTTGGCGAAAAGTTCGACATCAGGGAGTTCCATGATGTGGTGTTGACGAGTGGTGCTGTTCCGTTGGATTTGCTGGAAAAAATGGTAGGGGAGTGGGTAGCTTCTAAAAGCTAAGGTCGTCAACACACTTTATAAAATCCTTGGGATATGCCTTAAAGGGACACTCAATCGATCCGAAAAGAGGGACGGGGTATCCCCCATTTTCCCTGCTCAAAGGCGTAATTTGTAATGATCAAAGCCCTTGGTTGTTTTCTTCTGGGTTTTGTTTTTGATGGCATCTTTAAAGAGGCCCGTAAAATTTTCACCATGAACAAAAAGGGTCTGAAATTCAGTAACCGGACGAAGTTTAAAGTAATGGTTGCCGGCAAAAAGGCCTTTCAAAAGTAATTTGCCCGTCCATTCAAGCCTACGGCCCTCTTCATACGCCACCACTTTTGGTTTAAAGGAATTGCACTTCCCTTCCATATTGATAGTCACGGCCAATTTATTGCCTAGGACAGCCTCGCCCTCTATCCTAAGGAAAGGATTCCAATGCCGATAGTTTTCGAAGTTCATCAGTACCCGCCACACTACTTCTATGGGCGCATCTATCAATATTTCGGTCTCAATATTCTTCATGTCGGTTCTACCAGTTTTTACAATATTATTTAAGTTAGGATTAAGTTATTTACAATAGTCCAGAAAAATTCATGACAGACGTTATTGTAGGGTAGGGAATATTCTAGTACGGTCCGTCAATCTATTTGTTCCTTTGGTAAAAAGACCCCGACGGACGGTGCTGGTAGAGGTCCCTTACAATTTTATGCTACTGTAAGGGTTTCGGGGATGTGGCCGGTCATTTGCCGTAAAGCGGTTTTTAAATTAGTGGGCTTAGACCTTTTGAGAGGTCTGCCTTGGGCCTAATCCCTTTTGATCTGGATTTTCCTGACGGTGGGGCGGGAGTGCCCTTTATCCGTGAACCTTAGGAAATAAACGCCGGGCCTTAACTGGCTTACCGGCAAAGTGAGGGAGTTATTGGCCATTAGGCCGTCCAGATCTCTGATTGTTAGCACGGCGTGGCCGATCAGGTCCGTAACCGTGAGCGTGTAGCCCTTTGCCGGGCCGTTCATCTCGATCGTGACCTGTACGCTGGCGGGGTTTGGGTAAACCTTGATGGTGCTGCTTTCCCCAGCAGGGGCAGAGGCCAGTACGGTGCTTGTTTCTTCGGCTTGGACGGTCAGGGTGAACGTATCGGTTACGGATTCCGATGCGTCGGAATAAGTTACGGTGATCGTATGTTCGCCGGTTTCTGTCGGCGTGCCGGTGATCCGCCCGTCCGCATAGCTTAGGCCGTTGGGCAGGCCGTCCACCCTAACGGTCAGTGCGTCGCCATCTCCGTCCGTGGCGTTTGCCGGGTTTATGGTCAAGATCCAAAGCGTGCCTGCCTTGATCGTGGCATCGGGTATTTCGGTGGCCAGTACGGGGGCATCGTTCACGTTCCCCACGGTCAGGGTGAAGGTGTCGGTGACCGAAGTGGACTTGTCCGAATAGGTTACGGTGATCGTATGCTTGCCGGCCTTTGTTGGCGTTCCGGTGATCTGCCCGTTCCCGTGGCTTAGGCCGTCGGGCAGGCCTTCCACCGCAACGGTGATTGCGTCACTGTCCTTGGCGTTCGCCGGGTCTATGGTCAAGGGCTCGCCTGCTTTGATAGAAACATCCCCAAGCTCAATGAGTGTGTATAGCCCTTGAACCCTTTTATAGAATATTCCGAAATCAGATATCGTACTTCCCTGATCGTGGATATCCCGGTTTCCATCCCTCCACTTGTCCGTAAAGGTGCTAAAGACCTCGGGAGGAAGGAGTGATACTTTGTAGGGGGAAGTTACCAAGAAATGCCCCTTCCCCAATGCTGGTGAGTGCGGTGCATTGGGACAGGTCCACCGAGGCCAGTTCGACTTGGTTATCAGGTGCCACATAATTGTAATAACTGCTAGAACCATAACGAAAGGCAAATTCCCCAATTTCGGTGATGGTTTCCCCGTCCAAGCTGGCGGGGATCTTGATTTCCGTGGCCCACATGCCTTCACGGCTGTATTCGTAGCGGGTTATTACGCCGTTCCTCACGATCACGTCCTCGCTCGTGAGCGTATAGGCCTCCCCCTGTGCCCGTGCGTCAGGGGCGCCAAGGAAAGCAGGGCCAAAAAGGCACAGGCCCGTCTCATGATCGTTTTTATGGTTATGTTGTTCCTAATATTTGTTTCCATGATCGTTTTTGTTAAAGGTTGGAAAAGCCCCCCACGGGGCGAACCAAAACCTGTCCAAAGGTTAGTAAACCCTGGCATAAAACCAAACCGTTCCTGCCCCCATAGGCGAAAAACCCGAAAATAAATGCTAACCAACTGTAAACCAGTCAGATAATAGCCATATAAACTAACCGCTATCGACGAAATACCGTCGGCAAAAAGTTGGGTTACGGGCCTAATCCTAACATTCCTAGGGTTATTGCCATTAGGGCCGGTGGGCTTTTCTTTTGCGGCCCGTGCCGGCCTGGTCCCTATGCCCCGTGGCCCGCCTGTCCGCGCGCTGCGGTTCCCCTTGATAGGGCAGAAAGGCGGCCCTTCTGGCATGCCTTTCGGCAAACCAATTAAACCGCATAGGTGACAAAAGAATAAGTGGCAAGTTCGTTCCGGTGTTCCGGTATAGCTTATTATACGGTCAAAAGTGGGGCTAAAACCTATCATAATTCTTGTGTGTTTAAACGGTTAAAAAACTAAAACATGCCCCGCACCAAAGCAGCCGATACCAAGGGCAAGGGCACAATTCAAACATAAAACAAATAAAAACAACTCCCGCCCAACGGTAAAATAAAACCGCCCCCCAAGCCCAAAGCCGCCCACGGCAACAGTAAAAA
>JACSEL010000003.1_pt1 | contig 35338 bp, 71 predicted proteins | sample 8223121 | NCBI WGS metagenome assembly JACSEL01 (sample SAMN15704502, study PRJNA253121) | viral metagenome | isolation source: viral DNA from sea star tissue collected in USA, Friday Harbor USA, Seattle... | host: Pycnopodia helianthoides | collected 2013 | reverse complement strand
TTGATGGGTGCTGTTCTCTTTATACGTAACCCATTCGAGATTAATTGATCTATTATCCTTTCTATTTCCATTCTTGTGATTTACACATGGCTTACTGTCTGGGTTTTCATTATACATTTCACAAACAACCCTATGGGCCTTTAATGCTTTTTGATTCCCATCAACCCAAGGTCTAATTTGAAGATATCCGTTACCGTCACGATTGGGCTTTATCTTCTTTAGAGTTCCTGATTTTGTTGAGAAAAACTCCCCATTATCATTAACAAAGTAGCATGGCAAAAACTCATTCATATTTCGTTTCTCCTTTTAAACCACTCATTAAATGATAAATTCTCTCTTTCTGCGCACTCTTGATAGAATTCAATTTCAGCAATAGTTAGCTTATGTTTTGCTCCTATTAGTAAAATGTCGAACTCTTCTTTATTTTTGCTTTTATTTATAACTGTCTGCTCAGTTACCTCAAGAATCATAGATAGTTGCTTTAGCGACTTAAACCCAATCCTCTTAGCTTTCTCTGATGGCTTCATGTTTCCCCCTTGATGACGCTAACTATAACAATGCGTTTTTAATAAAGCAAGGGTAAAAACTAAAAAAGATTAAATAATAAAGATTTAATAAAACCACTTGATTTATTAAAAGTACGGAGTTAGTATTGAGTCATAGGGTTGAGGGGGGGGGCGATTATGAATAAGGAAACGCTAGATTACCTATCGGATAAGATTGGTGTTAAGTTAAGCATTAGAGATAAAGAAGAGTGGATGAACGAATCAATGGATGTAAGAGCTAAGCACTTGGTTAAGATAACGCAGTTAAAGAGAGTTAAGCGCAGTGATATTAGTAATGAGTCAATTGATGATTTTTACAGAAACGCAAGGCGCAAGGATTAGAAAGATGTGTGAAAAAATAAACAAACTTATTAATGATGCATTATCTGCCACATCTAGGGCTTATAGGTGGTTTTTATCGATGCTTTTTAAGTTGGTCATGTTCATGGCTACAGTTTCATTTTTGGTCATGATTGGGATGTTTATGTTTGGTATCGTAACAATGGTGCTAAAATGAAAAGTAAAGATATAAAGATGATAATAACAATGGTAGTTATAGCGACGATCGGCCAATACACTGCAAGTATGGTTAATTTAGTTGTTAATGACTACTTTGATAATCAAGCTGTGCGCACATTTAGATCTAGGCGCAAAGAGTTTGACTTTACATTTATTCACTAAATGCCCAATAAGTGATACAATAACATAAAACACAAAGGGCTAGGCTTATGATTACTATTTACTTTGCAATGGCTCTTTTGGTTATTGTCGTTGCTGGATTGCTCGCCTCTCTGGTTTATTTTTGCACAATAGAGAGTGAGAACGATTATGACAGAGCTGACAGAGTTGATTGAGTGGATTAACTCGAACCCCATTCTATCGATATGTGTCATGCAAGGCTTAACTCTTATTCTTGGTTTGGCTAGATTATTGGTGGAGTATAGAAATGAACGATACAATGACAAGTGTTCAGAATGCAGCTTTAGGTGCGGGCATGGCGTCAGGGTTGATGAATACGATAACAGAGAACGCGACCGCTATTAGTGTTCTCTGTACTGTCGGATTTGGTATAGTTTACGTTAGTTGCGCTATATGGAATGCTTACTCTAACCATAAGCGCAATCATATAAGTAAAGACAATATAGTTAGCGAAATAATAAAGAGGCTTAATGACAATGGCGAAGAAAGAGCAGCAGACGCAGTTAGAAGAATATCAAAGTGAAGAATCTAGATCTTACATGGAGGAAAGGTTAGAGCTAATAGCTAGTATAGCTAAAAAGCTTTTTTGTCCAGACCTAGCAGAGGATGAAAATGAATTACGATTTTGAGCTAGAAAAAGGCCTTAATATCCCAGATGATGTTGAGGCCTTAATGTATGTAGACACAGATACTAATACTGTGGTAATTTTGGATGGATATTTCGGAGAGTTGTTGTTCGAATACACATTACACTAAAGGAAGAAAGAAATGAGAAAGATGAAAGGTGAAATTTTGATAGGATTGGCTGTGGTCATGTTTATGTGGGGTACGTTTGCAGCAATCGTTGTTCCGGACGCTTACTATCATGCCAATAAATCAGAGCTATGCCCAGATGATAGGGCGGAAACAACAAAGTCACAGCGTGAAGTTTGCTACGTAGAGAAAGATGCTCATGAGATTGGTAAGAAGCTAGTGGATAAATAAACATACTAAAAATGAAATCTTAATGTGCAACAATAGTTATATACTTTAAAGCATGTAGTCACTAATATGGTTGCATGCTTTTTAATTGGAGAAAGAAAATATGATGACAACAACATTAGCTAAGTTGTTCACCAAGCTTGCTGAGTATCAGAGGCTTTCTAGTGCTGGATTGCACTTTCCTCATGCTGCCACGGGTGCAATGAATGGTATCTACTCAATACTAAATGGCAATGGCATTACAGAGAGTCAGGCTGGTGACCTAATGAGGATATGCAAAGAAATATGCGACACTATGGAGTTAATGGACATACAAGACTGGCTCAAAGATGAGCATGATATGATAATACTTTTGGATGAAATTTAAGGGGAAGATAATGAAAATTAAAACAGAATACGTAAAGGTTGATATGACTAACTCTGAGATAGCTAAGGCCATGATTGATGGTGAGGCTTTTTATTCAGATGATGGTGATTATAAACTGGCATGGAGCGGATCTAACTTCTTCTTTAAGAGTATTGAATCTAGCACGCTTTATTTAATGAATGATTTTGGGGAGCGTAATTTTTACAGAAAGACGGAAGTGCAAACTACCAAGTGGGACGACGTCAATGACTATGTAAGAAATATTTCCAATAGTAATTACGCTATTAAAGAAGATGATGACATTATTGTTGATGCACGCATGACTAAAGAGCAATGGTTAGACTTCGCTCACATATTATTAGAGAGTGAGTAAATTTTAGATAAAGCACTTTACATTATAAAACTAATCGCCCATTATAAAACCGTACTACTAAGGGAGAGAGAAAATGAATAAACTACAACAACTGATATTGGTAATGCTCAAGCATAGAGGTGCTATGACTGGTTATGATATGGCTAAGCTCCTCAAGGGAAGAACCGATCATACAACGCAGCAAGTATATAAAGATTGCGCAAAGTTAGAAGTTAAAGGTTTTATATCTAGTACTAAGGTGATCAATCACGACAAACCGGATGCTAAGTTGTATGAGTTGGTATCTGATACTGACATCGGCTTGGCTCACGAATATAGCAACTTCACGAAAACGAATGGCTCTATGTGGTGCGCTCAGGATGACATTAAATTAGATGTTGATTTACATCGTCAGTATATGGAACACATGCAGAAAGCTGAGATTGAGTTCTTTAAGGGGGTATTATGATTAATTGGTACATAAATAACATGAAGAAGGCGCACGAAGAGAAGCGCTGGGATGATAGAGCTAACTACGCACAAATGGCTAAGATTGATTTTGTTAAATACTTTTACTTTGGAGAAGAAAAATGACAGCAAATAAACACGTAGATATAATAACAGCCAAAGCTAACAATATGGAGTTGGTTGTGTTTTTTAGTGATGGTGCTAAATGGCGCGAGTTGCCTGATGATTACTTCCCTGTATTCGATACGAAGAAAGAATACTTCCTCTGCCTACCTCAGCACGAAGAGACGTGTTTACACTGGCTGAATGGTGGTGAGATTCAGATTTTATGCCAATTCAAGCATCGCAAGGATTGGGTTAGCTTTTGTGGGAAGTTGAAAGAAATCAAATGGAGTGATATTGATTGCTGGATGCAGGAAGATACACAAATACGAATCAAACGAATCAAACCAAAGAAAGAGAAGCGCTGGATACTTGTAAACGAAATTGATTGCTTTCAGCCTAGAATGTTTGACAATGAGGGCAATGCTGACCATGCGCTTCAAGGTAGTCATCCAAATTGGTCTAAGCATGAAATTGAAGTAGAAGTATAAATCTGTGACGCCAGTCATTTTATTATTAGGTGACTGGTTGTATAGTTTGGTTAATTGAAGGGAGATATAAAATGATTAAACTAATATGCATAGACCAACAGCACGCAGAAATAGCAAGGCTTCAATTAATTAAGTTAGGCCGTAAAGCTGCATTAGCTGGCAAAGCTGTCATTGCTACTGGTGACTACAATCATGAGACAATAAGGATTGAGTTAGACGCTATCGCATTTACTGCTGAGCTAACTGATTGGGATAAGGAGCAATTAAATGGCACAAGAAATGATTAATCTAGCTTCCGCTGGTGTTGCTTTCGTATTGGCAATGGTGGCTTTAGTTAAAAATCAGAACTCATTAGCTCTTGGTTTTACTTTGCTGGCAGCATCTATTGCGAGTGGTGACTTTTGATAGATATAGACACTAGCCTGAATATCAATAAGCCCCATTAATTTGGGGTTTTATTTTTGTGACACGCATAACTGCAACTAAACAATAAGTTTTATATAGTTACTACATCGGCTGAGGGGATAACCCAAGGCAATAACTTAAATTTAATTGGAGAGCAATAACCAAACAAAGGCCCCTTAACTGGGTCTTTTTCATATCTAGAGAAAGGTGATATAATAAGCATGAAGCGAGGCGGGGTCTCGCACTAGATAATACGGGGTATTGTTTATGGCTGGTGGTCGTCCAACTGATTACAAAGAAGAATATGCGGAACAAGCTAGAAAGCTTTGCTTGCTTGGTGCAACTGATGCTACGTTAGCTGATTTCTTTGGGGTAGTAGAAAGTACAATTAACAACTGGAAGATTGCCAATCCAGAGTTTTTAGAGTCCTTAAAAGCTGGCAAGATTCTTGCTGACGCGGTTGTTGCTGAGAGTTTGTATCATAGAGCAACAGGGTACTCACATCAAGAGGAAAAAGTTTTTAATAATGGTGGTGAGATAGTTACCTATGAAAGCGTTAAGCATTACGCGCCAGATCCTACGTCTGCAATATTCTGGCTTAAGAATAGACAGCCAGATCAATGGAGAGAAAAACAGGAGCATACTGTTACATTGTCAGATGACTTTGAAGGGTTGCTAAATGACGCATCTAAGTAATGCTGAAGATGTAGAGCTGTCACTACCTTTTATATACAAGTTTAATCAATCAGATTTGACATTTGATGAATTCAAGGTGGCAGTTAGATATAAGTTCTTTAGACTGTGCTGTTTTTACTTCATCAAGGATGCTACTGGTACGAAGGTTAGATTCTCACCTAACATAGCACAGCTTGAGTATTACAAGGGCTCGCACCAGAGCGATGTAATACTTAAAGCTAGGCAGCTTGGCTTTACAACCTTTAAAATGATATATGACTTGGATACATGTCTTTTTAGAAAGAACTTTGAGGCTGGATGTATAGCTCACAATCTTACGTCAGCACAAGATATATTTGAGAATAAGATTAAGTTTGCCTACAGGAATATAAAGCCGTCAGTAATTAAAATGCTTGAGATGATGGGATATCAGATTCCAGTACCAAGGAATGATAGGGGTAATGCTTATAAATTCAGTAATGATTCAGGCGTATCCGTATCTACTGGATTCCGTGGCGGTACGCTTCAGTCATTGCACATTTCAGAGTTTGGTAAGATATGTAAGAAGTTTCCCGAGAAAGCTAAGGAAATTGTATTGGGTGCATTTCCGTCTGTGTCTGGTGCTGGTGGGACTATCACCATTGAATCAACTGCCGAGGGTAAGCAAGGGTACTTTTATGATTACTGTATTGCTGCAAAAAAGCTATTTGATAAGAATCAGGAGCCGCTGCCTGAGCAATTTAAGTTTCATTTCTTCCCTTGGTGGAAAGACCCAAAGTATGCCACTGAATCAAAAGTTGACTATTCAATCATAGCTGAATACTTCGACAAGCTGGAGTCTAAGCATTCAGTCAAGCTTACTGAAGAGCAAAAGCACTGGTATTTTCTGAAGTGGCAAATTTACGGTGATAATATGGGGCAGGAATATCCAAGCACACCGGATGAAGCATTTGCCCAAGCAATTGAGGGTTCATACTATGCCAAGCAATTTGCCAAGATTTACAAGGAAGGTAGATATGTTGATGACTACTACAACAATGACGCGCCAGTTTACACAGCTTGGGATATAGGCGTTGGCGATTCAACATCAATATGGTTCTATCAGAGAGTTGGTAGTGAGATTCACGTTATATACTACTTTGAGAACTCTGGTGAGTCGCTAGGTTATTACATTAAGTCACTAGAGGATTTAGCAAAAAGACACAAATGGAGATACGCGAATCACTACGCACCGCACGATATAGATCATAGAGAGTTCACTAGTGATGGTGGCGTTACTCGTAGAGAGCAAGCTAGAAGGGGAGTTAAATATGCTGGCAAAGAATATAGAATAAAATTTGACGTTGTACCAAAGCTAACAATTGATGATGGAATTCAACACGCTAGACAAACACTGGACAAGGTTATTTTCTTTACTGGCTTATCTGGAACTGTAGCAAAAGAGAATGGCGGACTTAAGTGCGGAATAGAGCATGGCGTCAACTGCCTGGAAAACTATAGAAAAGAGTGGGATGATAAAAGAGGATGCTGGAGAGATAGGCCATTACATGATTGGTCTTCACATGGCGCGGATGGATGGCGTTACCTATCTGTGATAGAATTTAAACGTAAAGGCGAAGCACTCAACATATACGGGTAAATCATGAGTAAAATAAAAGTTACATCACAAGACTATGACAACATGATATCGATCTGGCAACAAATTAGAGTTGCTATCGGTGGTAAGAAGGATATTGATAGATACATCCTATCAGGCGGCGCTTGCATACCAAGCCCTATGTACAGAGTTTATGGCCCGATAAAAGATAAGTACACAGGAGAAATTATTAGCAGTGGAAATCAACAGCAAGTAACTCAACGTCAAGCTAGCTACTGGTCAAGAGCTAGGTATATGAATGCCACTAGAAGAACTGCCGAATCACTCGATGGAATGATATGGTCAAAGCAACCTGAGGCTCAAATACCTGAACAGTTAGAATATTTGAACGTTCGTGAGTATGCGCAAAAGACAACATTTGAAACGGTCTCTTACGGTAGGTGTGGAATTCTCGTTGATATGCCAGCCAATGACGGCACTGTCACATTAGCTGAGAGAGCTAACGGCCTTGGTAATCCTTCGTTTATCTTTTATCACCCAGAACAAGTCATTTACACTAGGCACGCAAACGGAGTATTGCTTGAGGCTAGGCTGGTTGAATTAACTGAAGTAAAAAAAGATGAGCTTAACTATGAACAAAAGGAGCAGGTAAGGCGGCTTTATCTAGATGATGATGGGTATTATACCGTTGACATCTGGATGGATGACAAAGTGATTAGCTCGGTCAATCCAGTTATTAACGGCGCTAGAATGACATACATATCATTCCAGATATTTGGCTCGGATGATAACAGTGCTGATATGTCAGATGCTCCTATGTATGACCTAGCAAGTGAAAACCTAGGCCATTATCGTTTATCTGCTGATAACCTTGATAACCTACATTATCACGGCCAAGGTATGACTAATATTTACACTGGTATGGATACAGCCAGCTTTAATGAAAGAAACCCTAACGGACTCGATGTTGGTGCTAATGGCAGAAACCTAATGGAAGTTGAGGATAGAGTTGAAATACTTCAGATTGAAGCCACGGGTGCAATTCCCACTGAGATGGAAAGAGTGGAATCTCGCATGATTCAGCTTGGTGCTCAGTTAGTTCAAAACTCAACTGGCAATCAGACATTGGGCGCTAAAAGAATTGAGTCAAATGCTAGCACATCAACGCTTAAGCGCATTGCAATGAATGTATCAGATGGCCTAGGGAACTGTTTAACATGGGCTGCTGAAATGGTCGGGGCTTCAACTGATGATATAGCTTACAGGCTCAACACTAGATTCTATACAGACGATCTAACTTATCAAGATATACAAATTACTTTCCAAATGGTGCAAGGTGGCAAGCTTCCTGATTCAGTTCTCTATGAGGTGACGCGCAAGGCTGGTTACACTGATAAAGAAGATGAGGAGTTAATGGAAGAGATAGGCGATGGTAATATAGATGGTGTTAGCGAGAGAGAGGCTGAGTTGCTAGCTCAGATTGACTCATTGCAGTCTCAACTGAGTGGTGGTGAATAATGGCTGAAATAGAGAAGTTCACAGCTATATACTCTAGTCATCAAATCTATCTCGAAAGACTAGCTGCTGGTATGGGTAACGATGCGTTGCCCTATATTCAGTCAATCAATGATAGAGTGATGAAGCTTTTTAATAACCTACCTAAGAAGCAGTTATCTCCTGAGTATCAAAAGGAAATTAGAAAGGAAGTTAACGCCATCGTAAAGGAAGAGTTAGGCGAGATGGTTTCAGCTATGAAGTTATCCCAAAAAGAGCTTGGTGGGTATGAGGCTGAATGGAATGATGAGCAGATTAATGCTGAGATTGAATCAGATATTAACACTGTAGTACCGTCAATGACTCAAGTGTCTTCCGTTGCAATAGCTACGCCTATTAAAGTTGGTAATGGAAGGTATACGACTTATGGCAAAATGTTCAGTGACTACACTCGCAATCAGGCCGAGAGAATCGACGGTGTGATTCTGAATGGATTTGCCAATGGTCAGACTAATCGTGATATAGCAAACCTAGTTGAGCAAGAGTTACCGTCATGGCAAGGTGGGGCAGAGTCTCAAGCTAGGACGTTAGCAAGGACTGGAACTAATCATTATGCGACACAATCTAGGCTAACTTATGAGCAAGAAAATGATAAGGTAATCATTGGCTGGAGAAGTATTGCAACACTTGACTCTAGAACCAGCTCTCAATGCGCATCTCTTGATGGTGAGGTCATGAAGTCTAGCGATCCTAATTTCGGAAAGTTTAAAACTCCACGCCACCCTAATTGTTTATTTGAGGACTCTCTCATAACGTCCGCTTATGGTATTACGTCTGTTAGTAAACGGGCATATAAAGGAATCAAGGTTACAATCAGATCCTCCAGTGGTAATAAGCTCGCCGTTACTCCAAATCATCCGATACTCACAACTAGAGGGTGGGTTAGAGCTAAGGATGTCAATTTGTCTGATAAGCTCTTCCTTCAGTCTTGTGCTAAAGGGATTGGACTCGTTGACGGGTACGATAATGGCGCTTACCCCACTGTTAAGGATATATTTGAATCTGTCGGGAGTTCTAGCGAGATGTCTTCCAGTGAAGTGCCACTTTCCCCCCCAGATTTCCACGGCGATGCCATTGATAAAGAAATCGCAGTTATAAGGTCCAATAGCCTTTTGCTGGATAAAGGAGTATCCGCATTCATTAAAGAAAATTGCGAACTCATCCTCAAGGGCGGACATGCTGGAGACTTTATTCTCTCTAGTTTTCGCTCTCTTAATGAGCTCATCCATACTTCTTTTGGATCCTCTGATTTTATCAGTAAAGCTCTTAGTGAGAGCCCTTCTCTCATCAATGGTAGCTCTAGCCATCCTTGCGGATTGCTGCTCAGAGCGATTTCTTGGCTTGAGTCCGCGAGATTCGAGAGTTCTAGATATAACCATTGGAGAGACTCCGAATTGTTTTGCTATAGAGGCAATTCCAATTCCGCTATTGAAGATTTTAATGATTCTATCGGTGTCTTCTTTGCCAAACTCAATGAACTTTCTGCAAGTGTTAATACCTCTCTTGCTGAGAGACCTACGAATGCTGGTTTTGCTGATACCAGTTTGATTTGCAATTTCTTTGACGCTTACGCCGGAGGTATAGAGTTCGACAATGTTGTCGATGTGAGTTTTAGTTACGAGGAATCTTGCCATGTCTATAACCTTGAGACCGTTGACCATTGTTATGCTGCAAATGGTATTATTAACCACAACTGTAGATCAAGCTTAGTGCCTGAAATAGATGGCAGGTTAAAATATGATGACTCGGCATCTGAAAGGCCAACTAACTTCTTAGTTGATGGCAAGAAAGACCCTAAGCGTGTTTCTTCCAAAAAGACATATTATGAAGAAATGAAAAAACTATCAGCATCAGATCAAGATATAATACTTGGCCCGTCACTTGGCAAAGCATTTAGAAAAATGGATAATCCAGATGCATTTGCCAAACAAACTATTAATCAGGCTACATTAGAGCCGTTAACGCTTGAGCAAATGAAGAAAAAGGACAGCCAATTAGGCCGTATACTTAAAGCGCAAGAAAGGTAAGTTGCTGCCATTACTTAAATTGGTGTATAATACTAACGTAAAGATGGCTGGGCTATCTTAAATTGAATCATAGGGTGATTTGAATGAGTTTTGATTTATCTAAAATTGAAGGTCTTACTGAGGAGCAGCAAGCGGCGATTACTGCTATGGCTACTGAATCAGAGCAAGGTCTTAAAGCTAAAAATGAAGAGTTGCTTGGTGAAGTTAAAGGTTACAAAACCAAGATTGGCGAATCTGAATCAGCGGTTGAAGAAGCGCGTCGTCTTGCTTCCGAGGCCAAAGAGAAAGAGCTTAAACTATCTGGCGACATGGATGGACTTAAGGCTCACTACGAAGAACAGATAGCAACAGCTACAGCAACTTCAAACCAGTTAGCACAAGAGAGACTTGATGCTTTAATGTCTCGTGATAAGTCTGAAGTCAAATCACAAATAATGGCTAATGTAGATCCACGTTTTAAGCCGTTTGCAGAAACAATGCTTGATAACTCAATTAACGTTAGCTATGACGAAAAAGGAAGTGCTAAGTTTGAATTAAAACTTGGCGACACAGTTTACAATGATGCTGAATCATTCCTTGGCGGGGCTAGGGAAAACGAAGCATGGCAAAACGTACTATCTGCAACTCAATCGAGTGGTAGTGGTGCTAAACAAAGCGGCGGGGCTGCTGTTAATGGTAATAGCGTGCAGAGCAGATTGTCAGCTCGTTTGGCACAAAAAGGTCTAACTAAATAAAAGGGTTTAAAATATGTCTTTATCAGATATGAAAGTTTATCAAGATGAAATCGAGACCACCACTATTGAGCTACTTGGCCAAAAGGTTGATGATTTCGTAACAGCAACTGGTGGAGCGTTTACTATTGACGTTTCTGGATGGAAGGGTGATTTTTCTAGTACTTCATTCTTTAATCAGATTGCTGGAGCTATACGTGATGTAGATCGCTATGCAGCGAATGGCGCTCAAGCTTCAACAGCTCTCACTCAAGGTGAAACTGGTGGGGTAAAAGTTGCTGGTGGATTTGGTCCGGTTCTCTTTGAAGAGTCGCAAATGACATATCTACAGCTAAATCCAGAAAGTGCTATCATGGCTATCTCTGATGGATTCGCTAACGCTCTATTAACTAAGCATATCAATCAAGGTTTGGCTGCTTGCGTTTCAGCTATTGAAAATCAGGCCGTGCTAGTTAATGATGTATCAGCTACCGCTGGACTAACTCAATCGGTAATGAATGGATCACATGCTAAATTCGGCGATATGTCTATGATGCTAAGCACTGACATTATGACTGGTGCAGCTTACCATAAGCTTATTGAAAAAGGCTTGGCTAATGGTGAGCGATTATTCGAAGCTGGCAACGTAACTGTTCAGTCAATCTTGGGTAAGCGAATTGTTGTTACTGATTCTCCATCTCTTTACGTTGCTGGGACTCCTAATAAGTTCAAAGTTCTTTCTCTTACCTCTGGTGGTATTATTGTTGATAACACTAGTGATCTAATTACTAACTTAGAGCGCTCAAACGGCAAAGAAAGAATCGAAACAACTTGGCAAGCTGATTTCACTTACGGCGTTCGCGTTAAAGGTTATAAGTGGGATGAAGTTAACGGTGGTAAATCTCCAACTTCAGCTGAACTAGCAACTGGCACTAACTGGGATTTAGCAATGAGCGATGTTAAGCACACCGCTGGAACCCTTGCTATTGCTGACGCTGACCAATAAGGATTAATACATGTTTACTAAAAAAGCTTACGTTGAGAGTCCTGTTAGCAAAGAGAATAAGAAAGCTCTAAATAAAGAGGGCTATAAGGTTATTGATATCAAGTTCAAGCCTGAAAAGCTAGGCAAGGATGATAAAGTGGTTGAGAGGCCAAAGCCTGATACTAAAAAATAAATCAAACTAGCCTCACAATGTGGGGCTTTTTTATTGCTGTCATAATGCTATACTGTCCATGCGTACAGTAGGGGGTTAATTATGCGAGCAATGAATGAAATACTAGCTGATATAGTCTTAGCTAATGGCGGAACGGTAACCAACAAAGATAATCGAAACCAGTTGCTACAGGACTGGCTAGACTCATTAACACAGTAATGGATGACATAGGAGTAATGGAATATGTCTATTAGAAATGAACTACTAGAAGAGATACTTACTGCAACTCAAGGGAATAATCCTGATGATAGGTCCATCTCAGCGATAAGCCTTGACCCATCTGCTTTAGAGTCTGGCAGGACGGCAATATTAACTGGCACGGTAGACCCGTCTATATCCGTAAATCCTTTGCATATAGGTTTTGTTGATATAGCAAATCAATTTAGTGGAACATTAACCACATCTAATTCAGATGGAACAATCACAGTAAACGAAGATACAGCGTTTATGAGTGTAACATGTATGGCTGTAACTAGGTTTGCGTCAAACTCAAATATTGAACTTGGAATAGGTATAGGCGACCCGTTAGTATTGCCAACCAAGGCTGGTACTAGCACTGACACTTTGCCTCTTGGAACTTACATATCAAGATTCAGAGATAGCACTAGGGGTGAGGGATTATCTAGAGAGGTTACATTACAAGCGCCTTACTTCCCAGTCAGCAAAACGGCAACTATAGGAGCCAAGGCAGGCGATAAAATATTTATAGTTGCATGGACCCAAGAAAGCTCAAACACAACAGTGATATTTGATGACTGCATATTAGCAGTTGAATCTTTCAAAACATATTGAGGAATAAGCCATGGCAGTTTTAACTAAACAATCTTTTACCAATCAAACTAACGTAGCAACAAAGGCCGACTTAAACGCAGGACCACATACGTTATTGTGGGAGCCTAACACTTCGCTAGTTTTTGAAAGCGCAGAGATTGGCTCATTAACTATCAATGTAGTGGGTGACAATGTAACAACCGTGCCATGTAACGGCTATGGTAATGTCACGGTATCGGCTGGGTTTGACATTGTGGTGGGAGCTGGTGAAACAGTGGTTGTGCCACTCAATACTATTAATGCCTTCCTTGGTGCGGTAAAGAATAACGTTACACTAACCGTCACTGGCTCAACTGGTGCATCATTATCATTTGTTTACTGGCGCGTATAATAAGAAAGGCCCCTTAGTCGGGGCCAGCATTTAACTTAAACTCTCCATGTATTGATTAATAGTAACAATATCAATCAATGTATCGCAGCTTGAACTGATGTCTTCACGATTCTTATAGTGCAAATATAACATCTCTTTAATTGCCTGAATTTTAATTTCGTTAACCATGTCTTGATCTATCACTTAACTCTCCTACCAATTCATTTTACTTGCTTTTCTTGATAGCTGGCGTTTAGCTTTCTCACCATCACCAAGCAGCTCGGATTCAATCTTGTGTAGCTCGATTACCTTTAATCTAAGCTCCTCCTCAAGTAGTGCTATATTGCGATATAGAGGCACTAACTTTTCATTAGTTTTATCTAACTTTCGCTCTGTTAAATCAGTGACATTAGACATATCAACACTCCTTCTTAAGATAAACTTGCCCAGACTTATCAACAAAGCTACATATCAAGTTAAGCTCTGCCGCTCTCCAGCGTGACTCTTCAACTATCGCCTTTTTCATATCAACTTGCAGCTCATAGATATGAGCTCTTGCGTGACCCTTAGCCTCTTGCATCGCTACCTCAAAATGGGCATCGAAGCAGAATATAGCGAGCATAAACATGAGCACTAGAGCTATAGACCACACTAACTTTCTATCACTACTGTTCATTATCTTCCCCTAAAAGTAAATCACTAACACTTAATATTGCTTCTTTAGCTATATTCCTAAGCATTATTAATTCAGTTTGAGTTACAGCGTCCTTAATCAGTAGAGTCGCAACAGCTTGACTCATACATGAAAATGACAACTCATTATCATACTTGCCTGTTGAGTCATTTTTAATCTGCACAAATACAGTTTTGTTATGACCTCTTATGCGGCTAAGCCCCATTGTAATACAAAAATTTAACATTATTTCTCTCCTCTCTCTCACCCCTTCAGTATTTGATAGTTGAATTCATATGTCAACAAATAAAGTTACTTTTATTTAAACGTAAATGTTGACACTGGTAACTCCAATGGCTAAAGTTAACTCAACAGGTAGATAAGGAGGCCGATATGCCACAGCAAAGAATACATCCAGTAACAGCAAAAAGATTAGCAAGACTAAAAGAAAGCATTAATGAAGTGCGCAGCCTTGGTGGTGACAAGTTAATGACAACTCCAGACATCATTGAGTCCATAGTTGAAACCTTTGAATTAAATCGCAATGAAGAAATGAGGAAGGTTGAAAATGGAAAATAAGAAGCATGAAATCAAGTACTTTATAATTACCAATCCAGACGTAAGAAAGCAGAGTTACATTGCATCATTGTTTGACGTTGCTGATGATTACGTATGTAGGGTGTTTAGTGAGTTAAATATATCGCCACGTAAAAAGCCTGATCATTGCGTAGGTTAAGGAGAGTAAGATGCCTAGATTCATTATCAAAGAACGCTGGGAAGATGGCACCGTAACTTACTTAAGTGCCAGATTATGGCCCACAAAAAGCATAGAAAGAGCAATGGCATTTACACTAGATGACATTTCGCACTACTGGGAATTCATCAAGCCAAGGCAATCGAGAAAGCCAATTTTAATTCCTGTTAGTGAGGGTTAAATGAACTCATTTGCGATGCACATGTTATCACCACTTGCGATATTTTTAATGTTTATGATCGGCTTAATGTCTTAAAGCTTGCACCTGCTTAATTGTGGGTGCTATAGTAACTATGCTCTTGGCTGGACAGACAAGTTGGTTTTGGAGGCGGTTCTCTTTCCTAGCTCACCTAGAGCAAAGATGTTCCCGTCAGGACTCTTTCCAGAGTCGCCTATCAAAGCCAATTTGTCACTGATAAAGCAAAAACTTTTTACGGCGTTTTACATAAGTTTTCCCATTCTTTAATCCCGTTAAGTGCTCGATAATTTAGGCTCTGTGTGTCCCAATTCACAACCTAGACCTAAGACCTGATTTTATCATGGTGTCGAGGGGGAACTTGAGTACCGCATTGTATTGCTCTTGGTAAGAGAAAAGCCAATCAATGCAATGTTGCTAGAAATAGCAGTAAGATTCTTTAATCAGGGTCTTAGGGGAAAAAGGGGTAGTTGTGTCTAAAATTTAAAAAGGATTAAAATATGGAAATTAAGGCGTTAAAATTCCACCTTTTCCAACCGAACCCATAAAGTGTTATACTTACCCTACTAACTAAGAGGGTGAGATATGGCATTAATAATTGAAGATGGTACGGGTATTTCAAATGCTGACAGTTACCAAACACTAGCAGATGCTAGAACGCTGGCCACAAATTACGGTGTGGAATTGCCTACCGATGACATAGAAGCAGAGGTATCACTACGTCAAGGCTATCGCAACCTACTAACGCAAGAGTCCACATTGCAAGGCTCACGCACTCACAGCACTCAAAATAATATCTATCCTCGTTCTGGCGCTTACAGCAATTGCACTCCAGTTGACAGCTCGGCAATTCCTGAAGATGTTAAGTTTGCTCAGTTGTATGCAGCGGAAGCAATATCAGGTGGATATTCTCAGAATTCAGTTAACACAGGTCAAGAGCTTGCATCATTTAACGTTAATGATGTTTACTCTGAATCATATCAGGACGGAACCAGAACAAAGACTAACGCTACAATCCAAGGTGTCATTAACTCACTTTATCCACTAACTAAAGCTGGTTACGCCGCATCACCTTGCGGTAGTGGTGGTGGTGGGCTTTATCGTGATAATGTATGGCCTTGCAACGCTGGGTATAAGGTAATTTGATATGGCTGGTTCTGATATAGCGGCAAAGGTTAAAGCTGGACTAGCTAAAGCGCAAGCGGCTGTTAGTGATGGTAATAACCTAGTTGAGATTGGTGAGGAAACTATAGTAAGAGATCCGATAAATGGAGACCTAAAAACTATAGTATGGAAAACGTTAACTAATGCAGTATTCAAATCATACAATAAAGGTTACATAGATGGCACTACAATACTTGCAGGCGATCGTGAGTTAGTTGTTGATGGTGACATTATCCTAAAGCGCGGACTCAGAGTGAGAGCTTATGGCAAAGAATACCAAATCCAGAATGTCGACTTTAAAGCGCCGTCAGAGGTTATCTTGGCACAGATTGCACAATGCAGGGAGATATAATGCCAGTTCGTGGGATAGGAAGCATCAAGAAAGCGATTGATGATATTACAATAAATGCCAATGACAAGGTAAGGGGTGTAATGTTTCAGGCTTTATCTAACATACAACTTGGAACACCAGTTGATAGCGGTAGAGCTAGAAACAATTGGTTTTTAACTACCACATCTCCGTCTGATAAAGAAACAAACTCAACTAGCGGCAATAGCATTACTCTTGATGACTTGCCGCCATTCGTTTTGGATAAGACGATATATTACACGAATAATTTACCCTACATAGAAAGACTGGAGTTTCAGGGGTGGTCAAAACAGGCTAGCTCTGGGTGGGTAAGAGCTGAAATAATTAGAGCCAAAAGAGCATTGAGGAAAATATGAATAGCTTACTAAGCATTAGAAACTCACTAACACATACTGCCAATGATATCATTGATGACTACAACTCAACTACTGGGTCTAGTGTTGGCATAACGTTTGATAACTCAAAGCCTTTTGATCCATTTGGCTATGAGCAATATGTTGGATGCTTTTTTATTCCGGCGGCAAATGAGCAAGTTGGGAAAAAGGGAACGCCAGAGGAGGATGAGGGGATTTATCAAATGTCGGTATTCGTTGAGGGTCAATCTGGTAGCTACGATCTAAAACAGCTTGAAATAATTGACGCCATAAGAACAGGGTTCAGAAATGCCGAACTAGGCAATGTATCAATCTCTGGTATAAACGTTAATGGCGGGCGATATGATGAGTCATGGTTTGTTAGGGATGTAAGCGTTAACGTGTATGTGTTAAGTTAGGCGGATTACACCGCCTTTAATTTATATCTTTCAGTTAGATTATCCATAGCCCAGATTAACCTTTCGTTGTCTGGGTTTTCATTTTTACATTGTTCACACTTCATCTTTACGTATTGGTACTTTTCTTTATCATAAACAATACCTGCCTCTTCCTCAGTTTTGTAATGACCGAGATTTTTATACTTTCCATCTATGCTAATGTAGGCCCTATACATTCCCTTGTCATGCCTATAACTAACACCAATCCTCTCATTGCTATTTTGTGTGCCTCCAGTCTCTATTATATTATTTATATACCTTGGTACGTAAATGCAGTTCTCTGGTGAGTAAATCTTGTTTCCTAAATTGATGATATCTTTATCTAAGTGGTATCCGTCAACGTAATTTAATTTATGCCAATGCAGGAAGTTTTGCAAGTTATGCCATTCTTCACAAGCGAAACAGTCCTTATATGTTATGTTTTTATTTATCTCATATGGAGAGTAGCACCTTCTCATCATCCAATACCAACTCTTGAAAATGTCTCTATCACTCGGCGTTCCCCTTACCACTCTCTTACCACAAAAGCCAACACCATAAATAGTTGGTCTCATATGGTCCTTTACATTGCCTCTTCTTATGTCTGATGACTTTGAAAAAAATTCAGTGCTAGTATCTAGGAATCTAATTAGAACCATTTTTGCTGATTCATACCTTAAAATCTCTAGTTTTCCGTGGTTACTCGTCTCATGTATAAAACCTTCCTTCATATCACTTGGTACTTTCATGGTTAACCTTTTGTCTTGTCTGCGCTGTTGAGTTATAATTACCCTGTTAATTAACAAACGAGGAATTTATAATGGCAAATGGTATAAACGGTGTTAGCTGTCTTCTCTATGCTGGAGATAACTATGCTACCAAAACTGAGATAATAGGTCAAGGGTCTGGGACAGTTACTCATAATGGTGACGGTATTGAGATCACAAACAAGTCGACCGGAGGGTTTAGGGTATATCTTGATTCTGTAGATGGAAATAACTCTACAGTTAAATCTCTCGATATATCAATACAACTAACCCCATCTGGTGATATAGCACAAAACTCTGAAATTACAGATATATTCAATAAGGTCCAGAAATCATACATCTTTGATTTTATCGATTATTACTACATCGGGGTATTTCAGCCTAAACTTAACTCAGAAACGGCAGAGAGAGATCAAGCTGTAACTCTTGATGTTACCTACTTCTCATCTGGCTCATTTCAGCGTGTAGAGGTCTAATAATGAAATTTACTCTTTGCTACAAAGACTATCCTTGCAGAATGTCACTTGCAGCAATGAAGGAATTCGAAGAGGCTACAGGCAAATGCTTGTGGTCTACTTTGATTCTTTTTATTGACTCATTTCAAGGATCAAGAGCTAATGGTGATAGCATATCAGCCACACTAGCAAAGGTTGGTGGAGTTGCTTCATTTTCCGATTGCGCGAGTCTTCTTTACTTCATGGCAAAGCAAGAAAATAGCCATCTGAAGATTGAAGAAATAGAGGATGCAATGTTTCACTCTGGCCTGTTTCCGAGTGAAGACCTAAAGATGCAACCTTATCAATTTGTCGTGTCATCTCTATCAGTTCAAGTACTTGAGTACCTAAAAGAGATTAACGAAGAAAAAAAGAAACAAGCCGTTTCCTGACCAAATATAGAGACGCTGAAGCGTTTAGATTTGACTATCGCATGTGGTGGCGATTAATGATTAAAGATCATAACATATCGCCATCAGAAGCTTGGAAGCTTGATATGGTTGATATTTGCTGCATAGCAGACCATAAATTTGAGTCAAACCAAGATACTAGTATGATGGTTAACGCCCAGAGAAAGGCAAACGGCATGAGTGAAGGTCTACTTAGAAATAAGGTTTAATCATGACAACTGAAAAATTAATAGTAGAGCTAGAGGCCAAATTAGGTAACTCTGCTAAATCATTTGATAACTTTGAGAAAAGCATCGATGACGTAGAGAAGAGCACTAAGAGCGCTAACTCCTCACTGGCTTCATTTGCAAGTACAGCAAAAAGCTCAGTTCTTGCTATTTCAGCAGCAAGCACTGCATTTACGGCGTTCGTTACCATTACCGCTAAATCAAGAAAGGAACTTCAATTACTAGCGAATCAAACAGGCTTAGCAACTGGTGATTTTGAGGCTTTAGCTTTTGCAACTCAAGCATACGGAGTGACGGCAGAGCAGGTTGCTGATATATCAAAAGACCTTGCTGATAAGATAGGTGAATTTGCCACGGTTGGAACCGGAGCATTTCAGGATGTAGCTGATGTATTAGGACTAACAGAGAGTCAGGCTCTATCATTCGCTCAAAGCTTGCAGGGATTAACATCGCAAGAAGTGATTCAGGAAATATCAAATCAACTAGAATCAGTTAACGCAACAGCAGAGCAGAGCACTTTTGTTTTTGAGTCACTTGGTAATGACCTATCAAAGCTATCCCCCCTATTTGCTGAAAACGGAAGGGAGTTAGACACTCTAACTAGTAGATATAACAAGGCCAATGCAGAGCTTGCCATCACAGCCGCACAAGAGAAAGACCTAGCCGCACTGGCTGATACCTCAAAGTTACTAACTGATCAACTTGGCAATGCAGCAACGCTAATATCAGCATCATTTGCACCTATTTTTAATGACTTCTTTAACTCAGTTATAGATATAGTCCCTCAAGCAACAAACACGCTAGTTGATTTTGTTAATACATTTCTTGAAGCTGAAGATATAAATAGCATAAATCAGCTAAACAGACAGATAGCGCAACAGGAAGAGAATCTATCAAAGCTCAATTCACAACTGGCAGCAACTAGAGAGCAGAAGGCTTCATTCCTTGGTATCGAGATAGATAATACAATAGCTGTCGATCAGTACAACAAGAGAATAGAAGAAGAGGTAGAAAGACTATCAGAGTTACAGGCTCAGCAGCAGGCGCTTATAGACCAAAGAGCTCAACTTAGCGAAGTTGAAACTAGAGATGGTGGTGACTTTTCAACTGGAGGATTTTCACCATCAGCAGCAACGCAAAGAGATACGACCGAAGATAACGCAAGTGAGTTAGCACTAATAGAGGATAGATTTAAGTCAGAAGAGTTACTATTGGAAGAGAAGTTACTTAGAGAGCAGGAAATAGTAGGTAATAATTACGACCTACAAACCGAATTGTACTTAGAGTACCTAGACAACCTCGATGCTCTTGACCAAAAAAGATTATCTTCAATCGAAAAGGATAATAAAGCAGAAGCTAAATCAGCTAAGAAGTTAAGTGATGAAAAGTTAAGTTCTGAGTTGGCATACGCTGACGCAGCAATAAATATTGGCAACCTACTATTTGAAGATAATAAAGCATTAAGGCTTGGCTTAATTGTAGCCGATACAGCAGCAGGCATAACAAGGGCATTTGCTGATTTACCATATCCAGCAGCATTAGCGGCGTCGGCAACAATAGCAGCAACTGGAGCGGCGCAGTTATCAGCAGTTAATAGCGCCTCAAAGGGCGGCGGCTCATCAGTTAGCTCGCCATCAGCAACCGAAGTTAACACATCTCTACCAGAAGAAACCCCAGAGCTAAGTGTTAGCGCTAGCGATACATCCGGATCGAATCAGAGTATAATAATAAGAATCGAGGGCGGCGGCGATGAAGTAACAGAGGCCATTGCCAATAATATGAAAGTAATGCAAGTCGGCGGATTACTGGGGTAAATATGATAGCAAGTAAAACTAATGTATCACCACTAGCAACTTTGACGGTATCACCAGAAAGTGCATTGCAAGATATAACCGTTATTACCGATGGTGACTACTCAGCGGTATACTCTGACACTTTAACCGCTAGCACCACTATAACCTTTGACTTTGATAACCCTCAGAAAATTGATTACATAGCGATCGGTGGCTCTAACATTTCAAAGAAAGATAGGGTTACAATTCGGTCATTGGATACGTCTCAAAACGTGTTTCTATTCAGTTCAGAAGGTAGCGCTATATTCTCATCTGATGGATTGAGAATGAACGCACAATACGACAACTCTATCGATGACTCTAGCCTTGGATTGGATGAATCAAGAGTTTTAATGTATAGACCTCTAATAGAGAACTCAAGAAAAATAGAGATTACAGTTTACGGCACTGGTCAATTATCGATCGCTGATATCGCCATGGGAGAGGAATATGAAATACCTCGCGGTGAACAGGCTGGATACAATAGGCCTTGGACAATTCCAAATATCGAAGCTCGTAGCTCTGTAGGTCTCGATAACTCACCCATTAGTCTTTCATACCAAAGTAGAGCCCTGTCATGCACGTTAAGCATTCCGAATAACATAATGTCTGATTTTGACGAATGGTATCAATTTATTAAGTTTGCAGCAAATAACACATTTTACATACTTGAGGATGATGACAAATTTCATTCGTACGCTTGCTTTAATGCCATCCCAGATATGACAAAAGCAAATCCACAAACAAGAAGTCTTGGTCAATCTGTGGTAAAATTTAACGTATTCGCTAAATCAAATGAGGCGCTACTTTAATGGCAATTAATACCGCATTCAGACAGCAACACTTTGTGTTGTATGAGTTAGTTTTACCATACTGCACTGTTTGCACTCCATCTGGAGATTTGACCGAATCATGGCACACCCCTGTGACATGTGAAGAATCAAGCGACTCGGAATATAGATTATGGCTAGCATCATCTGACGCGCCAACAGTATTATCTCAACCGATCGCATCTATAAACCTAAAGAGTAAGCTTAACTCTCAAATTTTCAGATGTGTAACAAAGGAATCAGAATCAACGCCAAAACTTAAAACCGGAGAGGGTCAGGCCAGTAGAGGCACTATGTCTATAACATGCACTGACTTTAATGGCGACTCTGGGCCGATAAATTTCAGTGATAGCGGGACTTTTTTTGGAAAGCTAAGGGCTAGAAATGTACTGTCTGGAAAAAAGATAATAACTCATATATTCACCATAGCTGGAAGCGCTGGCCAAGAAGTGCTACAAGAAATAGGTACGTCAACTCACTTTATAACCAACACAGAATTATCGAATGGAGTATTTAAGCTAAGTGCAAAAGATGCATTGAAGGATATAGAGGAGTTTTCGCAAAAGTTTCCGATCCCATCTGAGATAGTGTTAACTGCCGATATTGACACTTCAACAACATCAATACCAGTAAGCGAAACGACAGGGATAGTAGCAACCTCAGTAGTAAGAATTGATGATGAGTTTATGTATGTTAACTCTATAGGTGCCAATACTCTAAATGTTGCGACGAGGGGCACGACAATAACAAACCCTGACAGTACAGTAGTGTATAAAACAAATGTTTCATCGCACTCCACAGACTCAACCGTGCAACCTTGTTACGTAATGTCAAAAGCTCCTTTGGCAACTGTTTTAAATGATATCTATACCGCACTTGAGCTTACGGATTACGCTGACCTAGCGCAATGGCAGTCTGAGATAGGCGAATGGAATTCAGAGGCTTTTCTTTACGGCGTATTCAGTAAGCCAGAGAGCGGATCTGGATTAATAGATAGATTGCTTAATTCTTACTTGATAGACTCGTGGTTAGATCAACCAACGCAAAAAATAAAGGTTAGCGCAGTAACCGCATGGAAAGAGTCGGTTAGAATCCTTGAGGAAGGTAATGATATTTCAGACCTTAGCATTACAGAGTCCGAAGATAAAAGGTTCTCACGGGCTTACATGTATAACAAAAAGGACTTTAAGGCAGAAAATGACGACATTACAAACTATTCTAAACTTACAATTTCAACCGACACTAACGTTGAAACTGATGATTTCTACGGCTCTATAAAGGTTAAAGAGTTTGATAATAATGACTTTATATCAACATCATCAGCTCAAACAACTGTAGCTAGATACATCCAGAGATTCAGCAGAGCACCAAAGACCATAAAATTTAAAATGGAAGAGAGAAAGTTAGCAGAAACTAAGATATCCGACATAGTTGACATAGTGTCTAGAGACTCACAAACTCCTAGTGGTGAATCTTTACAAGCAAGGGATAGAGCGCAAATTATAAGAATTCAACCAGACTTTGATAAAATTGGCAGACAGTACAATGTCGAGGCAATTTCCTATGTACCCCTTATAGCATCAAACCCAAATGATGAGCTTGTTATAGAGCTATCAGGTTCGTTGTTCGATGTGAACTTATTTGCACGAGCTGGTGCGCCTAACATACCGATTAACGTCACATTCGTTTTAAATAATTGCACGATAGGCTCAACAGCATTTAATGTTCCAGCAGTAAGAGCGGGAAGCTTTGAGGTTGGAAGTAGGGTAAAAATCATATGCACTAATGGTACAAAATGGTCAGCAAAGGGAGGTGAGAATTATAGTTATATATTTGAATTCCCATCATTTACTACATCTCAAATAGGTACAAGGAGCAATGGTGGTGATAGTTATAACTCTGACGGTGTTGAGACTGAAATTTATTTAAATTACGGATCTGTTGATGGTTATAGCACATCGTGTGAAATGTATGCCTCTGGCGGCGCTGGTGCGTTTGCTGGCATAGTAGGATTTTTAGGTAATGCCCCAGCCGCTGGTTCTGGTGGTGGTTCTGGGATATCATTCGGATCTGGCTCTTTTTATGAGCAATTGGAAAATGGATCTAGAGCTACATACGTAACTGGCAATGATGGGTCTTTCGTGTCGGGTGGCATTGGTGGTACGCAAAATTTCGGGGGCAGCGCTGGATTTGCAAAAGGTGGTAATGGGGGATTTTCTAGTGATGGCACAATTGCCACTGGATCGTCAACAATTGGCCCAATAACACAGTACTCTCCATTAACTTTAGCTGGTGGTTCTATTAAAAACACTAACGTAACAGTGTATAATCTAGCTAGTGAATCATCAAAATTCAGACAAGGTAGAAGTGATACTTTTACTTTAATAGACGCATAGGTGAAATATGACTGATTTTTTTTACTCTCAAGGGGCGGCTCAACTACAGTCTAATATGGACAAGGTTAGTGCCACAACAGGCGATCTTATAGATGAAAATAATCTAGACTCTAACGTTGGAGCATTAGGTTATACAAAGTCTACTAATTACGCATATTTCAGGGACGAGAGGGTTAGTGGTACTAATGCAGGTACTAGCGTAGCTGGTACTCAGCCACGAGTTCTCAATACAACTGTCACTAACAATATAACAGGCTGTAGTCTTTCATCCAATCAAGTTACGCTAGATGCAGGAGATTACTATATACGTGCTAGAGCTCCCGCTATATTTGTCAGTGGTCATAAAGCGTCAATTTATAATACATCTACATCCACTACCGAATTAATAGGGGCATCAGCCTTTAACGGAGCAAGTGTTGTACACACTGATTCTACTCTGCAAGGCTTCCTAACTGTCACATCATTACATGTATTTGAACTCAGACACTACACAGCCAATTCTGTAGCTTCTAATGGGCTGGGGGTTAGCTCCAGTTCAGGTTTAGCAGAGGTTTATGCAGAACTTGAGATATGGAGGTTAACCTAATGCGTTATGTCCTTATGAAAGATAGCAAAGTAGTACAGATAGATTGTAACCCACGAGAAGGATTCATTAGGGCTGGTAATGACGTACACTGCGGCATGATATATGATGGAATTAACTTTAAAACACCAGCCAAATCAAACGATCAATTACTTAACGAAGAGATGGAGCAGCTAAATAAACAATATGATACCATCATGTCATCGCTAGCTAACGAATACAGCATTGCGTTAGCGAGAGACGCATCAACAGAAACAGAAAAAGTGCTATCAGCACGAGCAAAAATTGATGCGCTTGATTCACAGTACGACTCAGATCAGGCTAACTTAATAGCAAAATATAGCGAGGCTTAAATGGAAATTAACTACGACGAGAACATAATATATAAAGGGCCGACCTGCCCTAGATGTGTTAACAATAAATACCATACAACACTTATAGGTAAAAGCTGGTATAAGAAGTGTGTAGAATGCGGCAGAACCTCATCAATAAAAGAAGGCGAATTAACACCATTAGAGTAAATACAAAAGAAGGGGCTTAATGCCCCTTAATTACTCCTCTGTTAGCTCAATTGCTTGCTCAGTTAGGTCAAGCGCCATCTCAACACTGGCAAACCCAAAGTGCTCACCAGCAAGAATAGCCATAGCAAATAACACCACTACCGCGATTAACCTTTTTGGTTTAAATTCCTTATCAGGAAAGATGATAGGAACTAGCGAGCCTATAAAGTTTAGTATTAAACTTAGTTTCATAATAAATCACCATACACTGAATTTATTGACCCATGCTTTAAAACTTCAGCATGCCTATTAGCTCTTTCAGGAGTCTGTCTAGCCCACTTACTATCTAGAGCTTGCTTTGACATTTCACACCAGTCTTTATTCTCTGATGCTTTTATCATGTTATTAAATTTAAGAACGCCACTAACTCCCATTTGGTACGCCATTGACTTAATAACATCTTTCCTATCTCCATCTAGGTTATTGTACCATAAATGCCTTTCTAGTGACGAACAGACTGATGACAACTCCATCTCTAGGAACTTCTTAGCCACCTCTTCATTTACCCTAAACTGATAAGCTGAAAGGTCTCCATTCTTAGGTCCTATTTTTGTTCCAATACCTACTGTTGGGTACATCTCAGAGCAGTAATAAGGGTCAGACCTATAGCCTTCCTCAAATTTAAGTATTTCAACTATCATATTAACCTCTATATCTATTAATTAAAGCCTTTGCTACCCTTTCATCTGTGACAAATTCTGACTCTGACAATTGAATAGCTAACTCGCGCTTTCTTGATTTCCACGCCTTATGCGCCTCTTGTGGGCAATCAAAGCAACCAAGATATTCACTCTTTTTAGTAAATGAATTTGAGCAATTAGCCATATAACTACCTGATTTTTTATGAAAACTAACACCAATAGGCAAGTCGCCTCTATCTCCACTCCTATCAAGCAAGAACAAATTTACGGCCTGATGGACAAACACGCATGTTTCTGGTGAATAAACCTTATTGCCTTTCATTAAGATGTCTTTATCTAATTGCATTCCCTCCCAGTCTTGTTTTTCCATCCACGATTTAAATCTGGATGCCGAATGCCACTCTTTAGTAACTGAGCAATCTACATACGTAGGTCTGGTTTCGTGGAATTTAGATGAATAACACCTCTTCATCATATCACGCCAAGCTCTATAAAAAGGACAAACCCACACCTGCTTCCGCCTACCATCGACTTTCTCATACTTTCGTGCGGCATAATTCAAGTCATTAACCCCAATACCATTAACAAGACTTTTGGGCATTACTTTTCTCCCTATTCCATTTAACTCTACAGTAGTTAGTTGCAAATCTCCTTCTTAATGTTCCGTAAAAGCTCTTACCACAACCGCATTCACAAACTTTCTCTTCTATAGCCATTTGCATCCCCTATAAGTATCACAACCTAAAGATACCAAACTTCGTATCATATTACAATCTATCTCATAAAAAAGAAAAAACTCTGCCGAAATTCCAAAACAGAGTTCTCTCATCCTTCTCATTTTCAAATGACTACCGTTTATTTACACTGACGTAGTATGGGCAAATGCGTCTCTCGACGTAATTGCGCTTTCTGAGGGCTAACACTCATGAAGCTGGATTCTTTCACCCCCTATTAAGACGGTTAGACTCAAACATTGCAAGCTTTCTTAGTCTGACGTGCTTACTGTTTTGATGTGGCTTTTTGTTAAAACAACACTTCATTCTTTTACCTCGCTTACTCCCAGACATTAAACTATTCCTTCATTGTAAATTCGTTCTATATCACGTAAGGTTTGTTCATACTTATCTTGAACATCTTTCATATCAGCGTCAAACACTTTCATTGCAGATTTTAAGATATCAACCTCAAGCATATCAGCAATCATTGACTCATTCATCGCACTATCAAACTCAGCGATATTAATCATATCAAGCATTAAAATTCTCCATTAGGTTGCAATAAAAGAAATGTGAAGGTATAGTACATAAAGAAGTCACACACTTTCTTTCTCCTTTGCCCAGTCTCTCCGCTGGGCTTTTTTTTATTCAAATAACTTTTCACATTGTAACGCTGAATTACCAAGCTCTAGGCAGTTATTCATAGTGGATTCACGATCTTTATTAACTAAAGCAATGCAAAGCAACATAATTAATATCATGGTGGCGATACTGAAAAGTATATCACAAATGAAATCCATAATTACGCACACTCCCTGTTAAATTCATATTCAAGATGTAACCTATCCAATTCATGCAAATGCTCTGTATTTGCCTTGCCAATTGACTTGTAAACTATACCGTCAACAACAATATAGTCACGACCCTTTTTTATATCAGTCCTGAGTGTAAGCCTTGTGACTCCTAAAACTCTAGATACGGCACTTTGATTTCTACGAAAATACGTCATTAATTCTTTTAAGTTCATTTTTTCTCTCCCTTTCTTATGACTAATACTAATCCACACGTGATAATAAATCAACCACTTTCAATATAACAAAAAGGAGCTAAAAAAGCTCCTGTTATAACTAATCTATTAAATCAACTCATCCACATTAACCTTATTTTTCTTGGTAGTATCTTTTTAACTTCGACCACAGCATTTTTTCTGCTTAATTCCATCTTGCTTTTTTCTCTCAACTTCATTACCACAAACAGGGCAAAGGAAAAGAGCAAATCTGTACCTTTTTGTCGTACCAGATCTTGGTTGGTAAACATCGCGTAAATCTAGATCTTTAATTATCTTCATATGACAATCACCTCAACATTTAAAATATCCATATCACACTATTCAATCATTGTAATGTAAACACTAACCCTTGAATTATCTCTATCAATTCCGCCGTAATACTCAGAGGTTGACACAATGCAGTTAACGTTATCATCATCAATTAAACCAAACTCAACCATAGAGTCCTGAAAGAACTTTTTAGCTACTGAGGTGAAGTTATCAAGATCTGGTGAATTATTTCGTGATGCGTAATACACCAATTTTATATGAACCTTACCTTCTATCTTAGGTAAGCCGTCAAATTGCGGCTTAATAATGCTACTAAACTTCTTTTTAACAGCGTTAGAGACTTGATGGTGCGCGTTTCTATACCAGTTTAGATTGATCGGATAGGTCTTCTTGCCGTGAGTAATATAACAAGGCAACTCGAATTCATAATCGCTCATACATTCAGCTCCATAATTGCATGTATAACATCTTCACAAAATGGCAGCTCGCCATCTTCAGATTTAATCACAGCGCACATTGCCATAAACTGATCGACTTGCTTGCCAAACTCAGCAGCGTAGCGCTTTGGGTAATGAGTTACATTGAATTCATTATTGCTGTGCACGCAGTGATACTCACGAGATATGGGTACCACCAGCCATCTACCTAGATGGCATTTGTTATGCTTGAATTCGCGCCCTTTAATGTGATGACGGTCGAACCCGTAATTATCGTAAAGCGGAAATGAGCCGTGCTTTTCGCCGTACTCAGTAATTCGATTAAGCCATGCTTTCTCTTGTGCTGGCGTTGGTTTGCCTTTAATCATACATTCCCCTTTTTCATATTTGAATTAACAGATCTCCACATTTCAATTTGCAGTGCCGCCGTCTGTCTTTGATTTCTCATTGTCTCAAACTCAATCCTAGCCTCATTAATAGATTGAATGTGGTCTTGGTACTCATTCGACGCTTTAGCCTCTTGAGAGCGCTCCGCTGCGCTTCCTGATGCACTTATAAAGGCAATCGCGTCAACAGTTTTCTTTTGGTCGTCTAAACCTTCATACAAACACTTTCTTCGGGCAAATTCAATATCTGTACTTTTTAGGTAGTTAAGAGCCTTTTCCGCATCATCATAAGTAATCATGTTAACCACCTACCTCACTAAATAGCGGCTCGAAGTCAAAACACTTAATTGGCTCCTCTCCTAGTGCGAACCTGATTTCATTTTCAACTCTAGTCCCAATATCAATCGTTCTCGATTCAAACTTATTCCAGCTAACTTTATTCTGTATGCAATCAGCGGTAAGAACTCTGAGTTTGTTGTTTAGGTATGATATTACGTGTGCATTCATTTCTTTTCCCCTAAAAGTTTAGCAATTCGTGGGTGTAGCTTCTTGCCGTTCTTCTCTTCAAACTTCTCTATCGCAATGTCGTTATCATTCTTAACTGAGTTTACAGGTAAAGCCTTTAGTATTTCATCATTGGTTTTTAGCTTCCCGTTACGCTCCCTTTCCATGGCCTCCAACATGAACTTCTTGTGCGTACGCTCGGCTTTGTCGTGTGATGCCGTTCTAATATTCCATCCAGCATTTTCATAAACCCATAGCTCAACTATTCCTTTCGGCTCCTTGCTTATGCATCGCATGAATGCTGCATGGTAATCAATATCGGTATGTCCGTGAATCAGGGCCAGGAACTCAGATAAGTCTGGCGGCCACTGATCCCCGTTTCTGATTTTATCCCTACAAGAAACTACCCCCTTCCTAATTTGCTCATCACTTAGAAGACCAATCTCTGTTATCCAAATCGATGAGGGCGTCGCCCCGTTCTTGCTCGTCCACTTGTCCGTATAGTACGAAGTCATCACTTCCCATATTTTCTGAGCTGCCGTAAAACTCTGCTCTCTGTTGCGCGAGGGCATCTGCGACTCTTTGCTGTGCGTTGCCGCCTGTTGGAGGGTTTGTTTGCTTATTTGTTTCATTTGCCTTTACCGTTAGTTTATCAAATTGCTTACGCAGCTTCACAGGGCTAAGTATGTTTGAGCACCAGAATGAATCTTTGTTTGCCCAACTAAACACTTTCCACATCTCAGTATGATTTCTGTTATCTGACTCTCTCATAAGTCTAATTGTGTTAGCCCAGTTATCAAAGCTTGGTTTCTTGGTTGATGGATTCACAACTAGTACCCTGCTAAACATCTCTTTGGCAAATCTCATATCCTCATCTGAAAACTTAAACTTACTACGTTTTGTCTCTGACGAAACAAGAAGATCTTTATCTTGGGTATTGGGTATTGGGTATTGGGTATTGGGTAGCATACCGTCCGCATTATTTTCGCATTGCGTTTCTGATGCGTTCGCATTGCGTTCGCATACATCTAAGTCTTTGTTTTTACTCCATCTTGCCTCTGCTGACTTTTTTGCAGCTTCAGATTTCTTGTAAACCTTCTCTAAAGCTTTGTTGGCTCCTTTGTTGTGGTAACCGTCTTTTTCCTTGCAGAAGAATTCTTCTAATACGATCGCAATGCTATCTTGATGCGAACGCATTCTTATTAGTCTTGCTATTTTATCTATGTCTTTTGGTAGTGGCGATTCCTTCGAGTAATAAAGGTCAAGCATTCTTCTATATGCTATGTCCTCTATTGGATCTAGATGTTGCGTACTAGATGCGTAATCACCAATATTGAATTGGTAGTAATGCATGTTATAATTACCTCGATGATTTAATTAACAAGCCCTGTTGCAGCAGGGTTTTTTATTTCATTGCTTTAAATGCACTTATTGCAACTAACTCTTGCGCTGAGTCTTTATTTTTTTCTGCTAAATCTGCAATGTGCTGCATTCCTATTGCTATAGCTGCTCTTGCTAAGTCAGTGGTCGATACGCCAAGCAAATCAACTAGAGTACTAAGTTGAGACGTCTGCTTTTCGTTAAATCTTACTGGAAGTTGTTTCATTGATTTCTCCTTAATTGGTAAGTACATTGTAATATCATTGTGTATACAAGTCAAATAAAAAAAAGAGGTTTTTACACCCCTTAATTACATCGCCTATCGGTTAGTTGTCCATTTATCCTGCCAATCTGCACTAACAAATCGGTATGGCTAAAATTCATTAATTTTGCTTGCTCTGTAAATGGCTTTAGCGTCTCTGTAATTAACTTAGTTTGAGTGTGTCTTATGCCCTTTAATTTATCTTTAGCCTTTAATGCTAGCCCGTTGAGTGCGCTATATTGTGCTTCCGTGTGCATGTTACTATCCCTCTATGTCTATAATTACATTTGAATCAGCCTTGGCAATGCATGGTAGTACTTCATCATTATTGATGTATGCGATCGGCTCTGTAATGTAAGTAACTTCACCCTTCGCTATCTTGCATCTACATGAGCCACAGTAGCCTTCTCTGCATTGAGGGTTTACGTTAATACCTTTGCTTTCTAGCTCTTGTAGTAGTGTTTTCATAATTGCCTATTCCCTAGTTTTTTGGTGAAGTAGGCAAGTCCCTTACTGGTTACTCGTGCTTGGCTAAATTGAAACTCATCCCTACTTTGTCCTGTGTGAGTCTTAAATAATCCCTGATTAATGTATTGCTGCATAGGTAGATTATTTCGGCATAAATACCCTTCACATCTAAGCCATGCGCTAAATTTGTTTGGTCGTTGCTGTATCTTTTTGGCGGCGTCACGCAAAGTAAATGTTGCAGCGTCGTTAACGACCTTGTCATGAAACTCAACTTTTGGAGCTGCCTCTTCCAGTAATTTCGCTTGATTTGCCGCTAGCTGTAGAGCCTCAGCGAAAGTTTGTGGAAGTTTAGGTTTCTGCGCTTCTTCCAATAGCTGCCAGCGATCAACTATTGCGGCGGTAAACTCTGGGCAATTCTGGGCAACTAAGATTAGGCAGTCACGCTTCTCAAGATAATACTCTGAATAAGTATTACCTCTGTGATCAAAATCTGACTCAGCCAATGGCTTGGTTAAAATTCCAGCATCATAAAGTCGCTTTGCGCTGCGCTTAATATCTGAGTGATTCTTATTTAGCAAGCTTGCGATATCTCGCGTGCTCATTGTTAGTGGTTGGTTATCTGTTGATAGTAAGTTCATTTATTTATCTCCCTGATTTTGTATTACTACCAAATAGAACTCTGATGACTCTAGCTCAACATATTTAATCCCTAACTCTCTTAGTCCTATTGTCATTGCAGCTCTGGCTATTTCGGATTTGCTATTCATGGATGCACATTCAATCTTATCTATGGTGCATTTGTGTGACTCTGCAAAAAGTGTGTTTAGCTTTTTCATTTATATTCTCCCTGTTGGTATAAATTAATTATGGGTATGTATGGGTATGTTTTCAAGTGTTTGTATATACCGATTTGGAATTAAAACTTATTTCTTATAACTTAACATTCAGCGGGCAAGAAAAAACCCACCGAAGTGGGCTTTGTTTATAATTTACTATCTAGCTGCCTTACCTTGCTCCGTCATTGCTGCAAGTAAAATATGGTTAGCAGAGTTAAGGGTGAAGTGGTAAATGCACCTTTTTATATTACTTTCGACAATGATGTCGAAGGTATAATCTTCACCAGAAGAAAGACCATGCTTTACTATTTGTCTATCAATGAACTTTCGCGAAAAAACTCGCTAAAGTATTCAGCTGGTAGTAGCATGATATCTCTCCAATTATAATTCGTTTAGCTCATCGGCCTTTTCTTGAGCCTCTGACGCATAATAGTAAGGTCCGTGAGATTCACTGTCATTCATTACGTAAAACTCGCCAGCGGTGTATACGACATCAAATATCATAGAATCCCCACTCTTTCGACTTGTTTTACTTTGCGGCGTCTTGCTACTGTTCCCATTTTATTTCTCCTGTTTAGCATTAAGTTTTTTCATTTCAAACAAAGCCTGAAATCTACTACCGAACGGGCCTATAGAGCTTTTACCGCCAGTTATCCAATATGTTTCAAATACGTATGTTATTTTCATCATTGACTCTCTTTCCGTTTCGTTAAAGTAATAATGCGTTATTATATGAAACTATTCCAATAGTTATTATCTATAATTGAGTGATGTTATGAAAGGTTTTATCTATTAAAAAAGGCCGCAAATGCGACCTATAAAATACCATCAACTATTGACTTGCCACCACTGGCACCGCTCTTCCTAGTGCCGCTTGATGTTAGTCCTGATACCTCTACAAAGCTTTGTTTAACTCGTTTAGAAAGTTCTTTCTCTGTTCTGTTGTCGATGATCGCTGTTTCTTTTGGCTGTTCTTGCGTTGCTGGTGGCTTTTCTTTTGGAATTCCCACATTAACGAATTCTCCACTTGTTTGATTTGCATCTCTATCTTTCCTTATCCCGTGAATGCACCATGACACATCCATTCTATCAAAGCCGCGTGACACAGCTTCGTCCTTTAGCTCTCTAAGTAGTTCGATCTTCTTAACGTCATTAACTTTGTTATCGAACCACTTAACACACTCTGATTTTAGCCAGTCTTTATTCACCATTCTCGGCCTTTTCTAGCTCTACAATAAATGCAGCGCAACACATGGCGTGAGCTGAGTGAGCTATCCCACTCTCTTCGTCGTATAGCTCACCACTTTGTATCGCAAATGTATGCCTTAACAGTGCAGCTCGATATCTCTCAAGTCCATTATTTACATTTTTCCATGAGTTTGGCGCGTACTTATTAGCCCCAAAAGTTAAAACCTTAGCTAACTCATCTATGGCTAATGCTGGTATTAAATTATACATTGGCTTGTCATGGTCGTACTTTAACCCAACATTTAGTTCTTTATTGTCACTACTCATTATTTATCTCCAATAGGGCGCGAGCGCCCTTTAGTTAGTTTTTTAAATGCAATGCATGAGTACATTGCTATGCATCAAACCGATAGGAGCAAAGGGAATTGAGTCATCCCAGTCAGTTGGCGGCTCATTGTATTGAGGTGCATTTTTTTGCTGTTGCACTGGTGCCTGTTGTTGCATTTGTTGTTGCTGCATTGGTTGTTGAGCTTGCTCTCCAGTGAATATGCCTGTTAGTTTTGCATCTATTAGCTCAATTGATAAATATTCCGGATTGTAGTTATCAATCTTTAGGTCGTCGGCTGATAACTCGATGATTGTGCCAATTACCAATGCGCCCTGATAGAAGTTAAGTTGATTCCCTTTAGCAAAAACTACCGCCTTGTAGTTTGACCATTCTTTCTGTTTAGTCTTGCGATCGTAATATTGAGTGCCAAGAGATAGTTGAAATCCTGTTGATTCTCCAGCCTGAAAGGTACGAGGTTCTTTTGTTATTTTAAATGCTTTTGTAAATGCCATGTTATTCACTCCAATTTAGTCTAGTTGCGCCATTCTTTCAGGCTTGAGGTGTTTGTGCTAATTCTGATAGTCGTATGTCGTAAACTTCTTTTGCTTTATTTTGCTGTGTTGTATTTTCCTTTAGTTCTTTCCACGCTTGACCAAATAAAGTTTTAAGCATTTGCTCATTAGCTCCGTGCGCACTATTGGTAAACTTAGCTAAACAATCATCTGGATTGAATCCTGTAGCTTGTTGTTTAACTTGTTGGTTTGCTTTCTTCTTTGCTTGCTCCCTATATTCGTTAGTGTCTGCGTCTTTGGTGTCATCAATATTGTACATTCCGTTAAGAGCGTATTTTCTAGCGTACGAGCTTGTTGAGCCTGTTACTTGAGCATCATCCATACCTTTCTTTGTTAACGACTCTCTAGCAAATCCATCAACACTATGGCTATCCTTTCCATCTGTCACTGTCACAGTTGCCTTGACGTAGAATCTATCACCAATCTGTACAATCTCATCCGATACAAACTGAACCAATCCATGCTCAGCAAGTAGTGGCTTTACTGCTCCCATGATATCCTCACAGCTACGATATGAGTACTTACCGAATGAGTTGTACTGACTTTTAGGCGCGTTTAGTGTAGCTTGTACATTTATTAATTTTTTATAGAAGTCACTCATTTACATTCACTCCAGTAATATTCTTTATGAATTAGTTGCTTACCATTTAAACAGTTGCTAATAGACTTTCTTGAAAATCCATTTCTTGCCGCATGACTTGTTGACCTAAACCAAAACCCAAACCCATCTCTATCGCATATTACTGGCTTTGAGTCAGATCTCCCAAGCTCCTTTTCTTGATGGGTGCTGTTCTCTTTATACGTAACCCATTCGAGATTAATTGATCTATTATCCTTTCTATTTCCATTCTTGTGATTTACACATGGCTTACTGTCTGGGTTTTCATTATACATTTCACAAACA
>JACSEL010000002.1_pt1 | contig 77125 bp, 128 predicted proteins | sample 8223121 | NCBI WGS metagenome assembly JACSEL01 (sample SAMN15704502, study PRJNA253121) | viral metagenome | isolation source: viral DNA from sea star tissue collected in USA, Friday Harbor USA, Seattle... | host: Pycnopodia helianthoides | collected 2013 | reverse complement strand
TTTTAAAACGAAACGAGAAGCAACTGAATACTCTAAATTAATAGACGAAACCGTAGATAAAGCAATTTTAAAAGACAATGTTACAGGAGTAGTTGAGTGGTTAAAATAATTTTTATTTTGCCTAACGTGTCTAGTATATGAAATTTAAAAATTATGATGAAAGAAGTAGTAGTGTATCTTAAACAAGATTACTCGAAAAATGAAAGCATTTGGGTAAGCGGAGACTTAACTAAAGAGCATATAACAAAAGAGGTAAACAATAAATTTGAAGAATGGTATTATTATGATATACTCTAATGATTTTTATTTTTTATATACTTTGTTATTGTGCGTTTTAATGTTTTACAACGTTTCATTTATAAGATTAGTGGCGTAAATGAAACGGTAATACAGTAAATAATCCACTAATAAACAATTAAAAACAAAATATTAATAATAAGCAGAAAGCTAGCCATTAATTTTATAAGGTGTTAGCTACTGCGACTTAACAAAACAACAATTATGAATTTCGAAAGTGAAGGAGAATACAGCGATTATATGCAGGCGCAAGGAGAAGCTGAAGCAGAGGCGCAATATAGACAAGAATACAATGAGTATTTAGATTCTTTAATAGATGATAAAAAATATCAATTACACGCTATAGAGGTTATTCAGGATTTAATAAGCTCTAAATGGGATGGTAGAACAGATATTAAAGAGTTTTTAAGCATGGAAAAAGCTAAATTAATGACACCTAACTTAATTAATAAAGACCCTTTTTAGTTGTAGCCAACGTTGCGTGTATAAAAAATCGTTTTAATGTTTTTTATACGGTGTTGTGCATAGTAGCGGATTAATTAACTAAAAATATAAATAAGATGAAAAAAGTAATTTGGAAATTTGAATTAAATACAAAAGGTAATCAAGAGATAGAATTGCCTTTAGATTACGAGGTTTTAGCCTTGCAGACTCAGAACGAAAATCCTTGCATTTGGGTATTAGTTGACCCTAATAAGCCAAAAGAAACAGAAACGTTTGAGATTTACGGAACAGGACACCCAATACATTATGACATGGGTATAGATAGAGAATATGTAGGAACTTGGCAAGAGCAAGGCGGCATGTTAGTGTGGCATTTGTTTAAATATACTGGTGTGTAGCTATTATGCACAATGGTTTGTATATGATTTTGTAGGCATTACGAACCACGAATATTGAATTACCTACATAATTTGAAACGAGAACAAAAGATTGAATTATAAACATAACTGCCTATAAATTATATACTTTGTTATATGCTGGGCAGTTTTAAAACCAAAGATTATGAGTAAGATAACAGACGAACAGATGATTTATTTAACAGATGAGATGTACCTACCAATACAGTATAAAGGAATAATTGCAAAAGAGCCACACTTTGAAGGCGAAGGGAACCATTCTGTGGCACAATTAGAAGCAATTTGCAGACAGTATAAAGAGTACGCCCACCAACAGGCAGTTATAAAACAAAAATGTATGCAACATATAGTAGAACTTAAATTTGATGTAGAATTTTAGCCTTGCATATAACGTTTTACTTGTATGAGTAGTAGCCGTAAAAACACTACGATTATTCAATTATAAATTAATATTAAAAAAAAGTAATAGTTTTAAAACTAAGCACTACAACGGCTATTACTTATACAAATAGTTGTAGTGCGTTTTTCATTATGATATTTGAAATTAAACATAAATCACAAGTGATTGAGTACGCCCAAGCAAAGGACGTTTTACACTTAATAACATCTTATAATAACGAATATTCAGGCGTTGATGGGATAGTTTCTATTTCTGAAATAACAGAAGAAGAAGCTAAAGTATCTCCTTTAAGAAATACAGAATATGATGAGGATGAAGACAATGATATGTCACCCGAAATTATGTTATTTGATTTAGTATGCGGTAATGATTTCGCAATTTTTGGCTCTACGGAGTTTTGAGAATGCACTACAACGTGTTGTATAAAAAATCGTTTTAATGTTTTTTATACGTTGTTAGGTTTAGTTTTTTTAAAAACGCCCATTTGTGAGGCACGAACAAAAATATAAGATATGAGTAAGAAATATAATGTAATTTATGCAGACCCAGCTTGGGAACAAAAAGCAGGAAGACCTTTAAGTGGTGGTTATAAAAAAGAAAATGGTGTACAGGTTTTTAACCCTGTAAGTGATAAATCTGCAGACTTGCCTTATAATACAATGAAGTTTGAAGATATAGTAAATTTACCCATTAAAAAACTCACTGATGATAATTGTCATTTATATTTATGGGTTACAAATAAATACTTAATGAAAGCAGAACAAGTTGTAAAGGCTTGGGGTTTTAAATACTCTACAACTTTAGTTTGGTGTAAAAAACCAATAGGAAGTGGAATGGGTGGAACTTTTAAGGTATCTAATGAGTATTTAATTTTTGCAACTAAAGGAAAAGTTAATGAACTTGTAAACGAAAAAGTAAATGGCACTTGGTTTGAGCAAAAAAGACAATATGTAAATGGTTATCCTTGCCATTCTAAAAAACCAGATTTTTTTTATGAATTAATAGAAAAAGTATCTAAAGGTAAAAAGTTAGAATTGTTTTCAAGAAATGAGCGTGAAAATTGGGATGCTTGGGGGAATGAAATAGAAAATTCAATTACGATTGAGTAAGGGCATAACAGTGGTGGGCTTTTTTAAAATATTAACCCTAACTGAAAACTATATGATTTGTGCGCCTTTATAGCAGTATTAAAATAAGTAAGCAGAATAATAAAATCAATAATTAACAATCAAAATAAAGACCTACCAAGCATTAATTATATGAGTTGTTAGGCAATTTAAAAATTATGTATAAAGTAATAACAGGAACAGCAAAAGAAGTAGAAAGCCAACTAAACAAATTAAGAGATGACTGGTTTTTAAGTATTGAAGGAATGTCTGCAACAAATGAACAAACAACGGTAATAGTTGAAGTAATAGGTAATGAATAATTTTTATTGTGCCTAACTACTTATATAAGGAACACATTACCAACTATCAGTAATATAAACACGGATAAAAGGAACTAAAGTAAAACAAATGAATAAATATATATTAAAAGGAGTAACAGAATTAGCTCATAAGGAACTAGATATAGATGATGTACTTGATTTAAAATCTATGATAGGAAATGAATTGACAGAACATAATAAACTTAGTGAGGTAGATGGAAAAAGATTATTTAATATGCCTAATGGAATAGAAACACATATTGATTATTTAATCATAGAAAAAGTGCAACCAGAACTTAATTTTAAACAAGATTTATCAAGTAAAAACGAATGGGAATTAGCTATAAAACATGAGTTATATTTAAAACAAGAAGATTATGAAAATTGCTCTTTAATAAAAAAAGAAATCGACAAGAGAATATCCAACGGAACAATAAATCATGGTTTAATGAGTGGTTTTAGATATTGGAATCCAGAAACTAAACAATTTGAAGGTGAGCCAAAATACAATAAAGTAAATGGATTGTTTGATGATTATAAACCTGAAAAATAAAAAAATGAAGCATATAATTTACATATATAAAGATAATACTTACCAATCTTATAAAAAATGGAGTTTTGAACATTGCGAAAAAGTATTAGAAAGGCTTGGTGCTACTTATTGGGAAATAGGTAGTGTTGTTATTAAACCACACCCATCAAATAAACTAATTCTGAATAGATAAAACGATTATGAAAATAGATTTAAGATTTATAATAGACATTCTTTACATAGTTGCTCTAGTAACTACATTAACGCTATCAATAATTAATACAATAGATATAAATAAATTAAACAAAAAGAAATAATATTATGTCACCAAAAGAAAACGCCAAAAGAATTACAGATAAACTATACCAACTTCAAATTAAAGCAGGAAAAGTTCCTTGTATAGAATTAGCTAAAATAGAAGCTGAATTAATATGTGAAGAAGTTATTTCAGAACTGCCAATGTACAATAATGAATTGAATCCTAAATGGGAATTTTGGGATGGCACAAGAAATGAATTACTAAATATTTAAAAACAAAAAATTTAACCAAAAAAATACTTGTATTATATTTCAATAAATAATACAAGTATTCTAATACTTGTATTATATTTGCATTATAAATACATAATTAATATGAAGACACAAGTTATTTTAAGAAGACCTTTTATGGGGTCTGAAATTTCACAGCAAAGTAAAACAGAAATGTTTAGTGCTACTGATTTAGTAAAGATAGGTAACAAAAAAAGATCAGAATTAAATCTATCGAACTTTAATCTTAACGAATATTTAAGAAATAAATCTACAGTTGAATTTGTTGAGGAATTACAAAAGACAAATGACAAGGTGATTACAAGAGGTAGAGGTAGAAATGCTCAAACATGGGTGCATCCATTTTTATTTATTGACATTGCTTTAGCTATAAACCCTAAAATAAAAATAGAGGTGTATAAATGGCTTTATGACGAGTTGTTAAAATACAGAAACTATAGCGGGGATAGTTATAAAAAAATGTGCGGATCTCTTTTTAATAGAACTAAAGATAAAAATAAATTTCACATAAAAATAGCTGAATTATCAAATAAAATAAAGCTAGAAGTCGGTGTTAAAGATTGGGAAACAGCAACAGAATCTCAGTTAAAACTTAGAGATAAAATACATGAAAATATTTCTTTATTATGTGATGTACTAAACAATACTCCTGAAGCTATAAGATTAGGGATTATGAAAGCTAAACAAGATTAAAACAAAAAAACATGAATAGACAAGTAATTTTTAAAGGAAAAAGAAAAGACAACGGACAATGGGTAGAAGGTTCTTTAAACAAAACAGAGGAAGGGAATTTATATATTTTTAATTACTATTTTATACCTACTATTTCTGTTCCTTCAGAAAAATTCATTGAAGTAGATTCAGAAACAGTAAGCCAATTCATAAGACTAGATGTTCAAGGCGAAAAAGTATTTGAAGGAGATATATTAGATAGTGAATACATAGCTAAATGGAGTGATGAAATATGTGGTTTCTATTTAGAAAGTAAATTTGGAAGCGACCATAACAAGCTTATGAGCTACATAGATGAAAACAATTTAAAAGTAGGATTTAGCATTCACGATAAACAATGACAAAACTATCACTAAAAGAACTCCATGAAATAGAAGTAACACATAGCGTAATATCATTTTGCGCTTGTGTTACAAAGGAGACTGAAACCTGCAGTAAATGTGGATTAGAAATTTATAAAGAAGGATTGATCTATGAATTAAAAGATAACGGCACAAAAATTCTGCTTTGCGGAACACCTCCAAAGGTAAAAGTAGAAGAAATAGAAGTATCTTATCAGGAAGTTTTAAAGAACGGAATTATAATAATTAGAGATTAAACAAAAATAGAAATTATGAAATTAATATCAATGACAAAAAAAGTAATAGAGTTAAATATTACTTTCGCTAATAACGATATAGATAGAAATACGTTACAATTACTTGTATTTAAATACGCCCTATTCCTACAGCAACCACTTAAATTAGGAATGTTTGTGCCATGTGATTCAGAAGGTAATAAGTTTACACCTTTTCAAATGGATATAATAAATGAAAAACCAGAAGACGAAGGCTATAAAAAGTTGTTAGAAACATATCAAGAAGCTGAAGAAAGAGTATTATTTAAAGGTTTTGAATTACATAGTTACTCAAGGCATTCATGGTTATTAAAACTAAATCACAGTTATCATTTTGAAGTTTATAAAAAAACTACTATTGAAGATTTAATAATTTACAAGGTAGAACTAACACCTAACGCAATAAATCAATTAAAATAATGACACAAGATAGAATCGATTTATTTAAACAAGAAATATCAAAAGCAAAAGGAGATAAAGAGGCTTTAAAAAAATTAAAAAACAGTCTAAAACAAGAGAAAAAAGGATATAATAGAGCTGAGAAACACTTCGGAAAACATATGTATGACTTTGAAGATAGATGCGCTTTTAAATACGATATGTTGGGATATAAAGACTTAAAGAATGGTAATGGTGAAGTAGTGTCCGTGGATATGAAAAACGGAGGTAAATCCACCTACAAAGTATTTTCAGAAAGAGCAGGGAGTAGTTTATTCAGTTATACAGGGCAAAGAAACTGGAAGTTTATATTTATAGAACCATTAAAACAATTAAAATAAAAAATGTACAGCAATCATAACGTATTAACAATACCAAAAAGCAACAAAGACAAATATAAGGTAGGAGATAAATATCTAGCTCCTGAAAAAGCAAATTGGCGAATAAAAAGATTCAATGGTTTATTTATAGAAAACATTGATTTTGATTCTGGAATGAGATTACATTTTAACTACGAAAAATGGTTTACTAATAAGAAATAAAAACAATGAAAACTAACTTAGGAGAAACATTAAAGAAAATAAGAAAAATAAAAAAATTAACTCAATTCAATATTGAACAAAAATCAGGAGTAGAACATTGTACTTATGTTTATACTGAAAGCGACAAAAACGATCTTAGACTATCAACATTAAATAGAATAGCCAACGGATTTGAGATCCCTTTAGGAGTTATTTTATGGTTAGGAATAGACGAAACAAGTATTCCTAAAGAAAATAAACATGAGTTCCTGATGGCAAAAGAAAAAGTAGATGCTATATTTAAAAATCTATACGACTTAAATTAACCTAAATATGGCGAAATCGCCACAATTAAAAAACGAACTGTCAATACTTATATAAGGTGTGTAGCGACCTAAACAGCACAAAATATTCAATTAATAATAAATTTAATAAAAAAAAGATGATGAATTTAAAAATGAAAATTAGCTATACACTTTATATTTTGTTGGCTTTAGTTTTATTCACAAGTTGCAATCAAACAAACGATAATTCAAACCATAAATACGAATCTGGTGCGTATAAAAGTTTTCATGTTATGATGAACCAATGCAAAGGGCTGACTAAAGTTACAGGAATAAGCGAAATGGATGGTTCTTTTTCTCATTGTAAAATAAGTATTGTTGTAGTAGATTCTACAAATACCTACTATGAATGTAGGATTGGAGGTGAATTAGATTTAAAAGTAGGCGATACGGTTAAGGCAGCACGAAATTAAAGCCAATTCCATATAAAGAGAACTAACACAATCAAAACCCAATCAAGAAATGAGTAAAAAGGAAATAACATTTAGAAACTCAAGTAAGCTATTAAACTCAGGAAGCAAATACATAGTATTAAGAAATCAATTTTACAACGAACAAAAAAAGAAGTACACAGGAGTTAAGTTACTGTTTGAAACTAGCGCAAGTAAGTACATAAGTTGGCTAGAGATTAAATTAGAAAAAGCAAACAATAAATAAAACACTATATTTGATAAACTAATTTACCATTTTGTTATCATCAACAAAATGGTTTTAAAAAGCCGTAGGAGGTCGGCAATTATCTAATAATTATTTGTATATTTGCCCTTCACAGTTGAGGGGCTGAAACATTAAAAGAGGACGTATTAATTTACGTTCTTTTTTTTGGTTAAAAGTGTAATGTTCCGTATATTGCGGTATAGTTACGTTCTCACATTATAGTAGCTTAAAAAAATTAACAAGACCTTAGAATGACAATAGACGTGAGAACCTATTTGATTTCTAAGGTTTTTTGTGTTTAAAATATTATGAAGCCAAGTCAATACTTAGAAGCGAAAAACCACCTTCCTGATGAATTAAAAGATTTTCACGACCAAAAAGATTTATTTAAAACGATTCATCAGTTATGGGCGAAGGACTCAAAACCTTTAGAAAATGTAAATTGGGTTGATGGGCAAATATATACTATGGATTTTTTTCTTTGGTTTATGGCTTTAAACGGATATAAGCTTCAAAAGATAAAATCAAAACATACCGAGTTTTACGATTTATCAAAAACTATTAAAAATAAAGAGTTCACGAAATAATTAACTTAAAACATATTACAATGAAATTACAAGATTTAAACAGTATTACGAGTTTAGAACTTTCTAAATTAACAGGAAAAACCCACGCAAATCTACTAAAGGATATTAGAGGAATGCAGGATGATTGGGAGAAAGTAGCCCAAGTAAGATTTCACCTCGGCTCTTATCAAGATGCAAACAAGCAATCAAGACCGATGTTTGTATTAACTAAAACCGAAAGCCTCTATATAGCTACTAAATTTAATAACGTATTAAGAGCTAAAGTTATAAAAAGATGGGAACAATTAGAATTAAAGTATCAAGATGAAAAAGTAAGAATCCATCAAAGAGAACTAGCAAAGATGGGATGCCCTAAAATGACGGACGCTTTAGTTGTTCAAAGATTGGAAGAAGGAAAGCCTACAAAAGCATTTCATTACAGCAACGAACACAATATGATTTACAAAATTGTATTAGGGGCAACCGCAAAGAAATATAAAGAAGCTTTGGATATTGAAAAAGACGAATCGTTAAGAGATAATTTAACACCAAAATCAATAGAGGCGGTCACTAAATTACAAGAAATGAATACTTCTTTAATAGATTTAGGTTTTGAATATAAAGAGCGTAAAGCAAGACTAGACAAGTTTTTTGATAAAAGATTGAATGCGGGTTTAGTTGATGAATTTAATAAGTTAAACGCATAAAATAAATAACAATTAAATAGATAGATAACATTATGAATCCTGAAGAAACAATAACCTTAAAAAAGGAAACAGCAGAAGAACTACTTTTATTAAAAAACAACTTAATTAATGGTAAGAAACCGTGTTATAAAAAGCAAAAAGACGCTCTAAAAGTTTTAGAAAGCAAAATAGATATTTGCAAAGATTAAAGCATAGAATCAATAAAGTATTTGTATATTTGTAGTCCTACAGATAATGATATTACAAAACTGTTTAATTAGCCGAAAGCTATTAAGCAAGTAAATAATATGCAGGTCTTATCATTCCTGTACCACCGAGCAATTGGTGGTTAGTTTAAATGAAAAACATTATTCACAAACAGTAATGATCAATAAATTAACAAAAACCCATCCTTATCTAATAAGGGTGGGTTTTTGTGTTTTCTTTAAGATATTTATTTATTACTGCTCTAGCACGACTATCATCATCAATTATCGTTTTTCTGTTAATAGAAATATACTTATCATTATCCATTATTCTTTTTGATATTTTTCTGACCATCATTATACCTGTAGCAGACAAACTCATTAATTTTTTACCATTAATTGAAAAATCATCTTCAACTAATCCTAACCTAGATAATCTATCTAAACGAATATTATTTTCTCCAACTTCTATATCCCTACTAAATATACCTAACTCATAAAGGTAGATAACCATTAATACGTCCAGGTGATTCATATCGTACTCATTTGAAAAATAATCTACATGATGTATTAAGTAAAATAAATTAACTTTTGAAGAATCGATTTTTATATCGTCATAACGATACTTCTTAGAATAATCTACGTCCTTCACCTCAATCTTCCCAATATTAACAATCCTTCTTTCAATATTTTTTAACGCCATAAATCTATAATTATATTACAAAATTTCAAATAAAACCTAACATTACCAATACCCATACCTGCTTTTTCTAATATATATTATAATTGCACATAGAAATAATAAAACAAATGTAAATGTTTACAGCAGTACAAACAAATGACGGTGTAGAAACGGAGACTTTTAGTGACGGCAAAGCTAAAGAATCTCAGCCAAACGATACAACTACAACCTCAGACGAGGCATCGCAAACTACTTATTTTTCATCAAAAACTACCGAAGAAGAAGAATCTGGTAAGGAGACTAATCAGAATCAAGAAACTTCAACGGAAAAAACAAATGAAAAATCAGAGGTTAAAGTTGATGAATCACAAAAACCTTCTGAAGAAGAAGAAACAAAAAAACCAACATTTAAAGTAAACCGACCAGAAACAGGTGTCAAGACTGAAACATCTAAACCAGAAGATAATAAGGAAACTTATTCTGTGTCAGACGAATCAGTTCTTAAATACTTGAAAACAAAAGGAATCGAGGTTGAATCTTTAGACCAGGTTACAAAAAAATCAAAACTACCTGATGCAGTAGAGGAATTTAGAAAATTCAACGAAAAAACAGGTGGAGGTATTAAAGCTTTTTATAATTCACAAAAAGATTGGAAAGCAGAACCAAAAAACAGTACGTTAAAAGAGTATTACAAGTATCAGAATCCAGGAGTAAGCGATGATGATATTAATACTCAATTAGAGCTTTTATCGGTAACTGAAGACGAACAGGACGAATTATCAGAAAGAGAGCTTAAACAAAGAAACCTTGAGTACAACAAAGAGTACAACAAGGCTTTAAAGTTTATGAACGGCATAACTGAAGAGTACAATATTGCTAAAGAAGATCAGACAGCTCAGGTACAAAAACCACCAACACCAGAAGAAATAGAGGTAGCTCATAGACCTTGGAGAGAGCAAAGAGATAAATCTTTAGAGAATTTAAACGAAATCAGTTTACCAATCGAAGGATTAGGAGATATTAAGTTACCTGTAACACAGGAGCAAAAAGACTTAATATTAAACAACACTCAAACTCAAGAAGCATTTTTTGAGCCTTGGAAAAAAGAAGACGGAACTCTTGATTCAGACAAAGTATCTTTAGATATGGCTTGGGCTAATCCAAAAATTAGAGATCAATTCATTTCGGATTTACTTACAGAAGCTCACACTTTATGGGCTGAGGATTTTTCTAAAACCACAAGAAATGTGACGTTAGGGAAACCTAAAGAGGATAAAGTAAAAAACACAAATGGCTCTATGACTGTTTTCAATGGTAACGAGAACTCAACAGTACCAAGAATGGGAACACCAATTTTCACTAGATAACAACAATTAACAAAACAATTAACATTATATTAAGATGGCAATAACAGCTAACAACAACACGAATCCTCATAACAATACAGCACCAGTTGTATTGAATAATGACAATTACACGGATCCAATTACATTGGCTACGGAAATGCAAAGTAGAGTAGGTCTTCCTAAAGAAATGCTTGACAGAGTATTTACAGATTGTGAATCTTTAGTAAAAGACTCATGGCTAGGTTTCTTAGATATGTTCCAGATGAACGTAGCTGTAAAAACCAAAGCTATCAATTTTGTAGAAACTGAAACACCAGATTATACCATTGATGATGACGGAGCTGTATCAAGAGCAACAGATACGTTTACAATTGACTTCAGTCAAGTAGAAGGACACGAAACAGGAGTAGATGAATTTTTCTTTAGAGTTAATGATGTAGTAATGATCGTTGATGATGTCAAAAGAGAAAATGGAGTTATTACAGCAATTGACAAATCAGCAGGTACATTTGTAGCTAAAACAAGAAATGGTTCTGCATGGACTATTAAAACATCAAACCTTTCTATTGAAATTATCGGTTCAGATCACGATAGAGGTTCTTGTGGTCCAGAAGGATTAATGGAATTAAGAAAACGTACTTCAAGAGTATTAAACTTAATTACAATTAAAGATGCTATAAAGGCTTCTGCAGGTAAAAGATGGGCTTTTGAATATAAAGACGAAGTAAAGTGGTATGATGATAACACTATTACATTAATGAAGAGATTAAATAAAACTATCTCTAAATCATTAATGTTAGATATTCAATCAGCTACAGGTTCAGCAGCAGCAACAGCAGGTAAATGGGGTACTCAAGGTTTATTTGATAACTTAGAGAAGAACGGATTATTACATACTGGTTATATTACTGATGTTGCTCACTTAGAAGCGATTACTGCATATTGGGACACTTTAGGTTATGCTAACAAAGAGTTTATTGCTCACGTTGATAATACCCAATTCAAGCACTTAGAAGTTATTGCGGGGCAAATAATGAAAAACAAAGGAGTTGTCTTAAATGTTAATTTAGATAATAAACCTAACAACTATGCTCAATTTGGATTTACAACTTTAGAAAAAGATGGTTATACAATACACTTCTCTAAATGGAGTTTAACAACTGGTAATAGTCCAATGGGTAAAAAACGTATTAAAGATGTAATGCCTAAAGGTATCATTATGCCAATGGGAACAGTAGAAACTGTTATCGAAGGTAGAACAATGCAAGTACCTTATATTTTCAAAGTGTACATGGATGAATCTCCTATCGGTCCTGCAGGAATGGTTAGAACATATTTAGACGGTGCTTATAACGGTAGAGGAACTTGTGAATATTCAGAAATTTCTAAATCTACTACAGTAGGTATTGCTTGTGTAGTTCCAGAAGCAATTACAATGATAAAATAAACATTATCGAATAATATCTTTAAAAAACCTTGTCAATTAAATGTCAAGGTTTTTTTTATTATTACATTACCAATAGACAGAAGCGTAACTCTTAATTTTACTATTATTGTACCGCTGTAAAGATTTAATGAAACACCATTGTTTCTATTTGAAGGGTGCTATCGAAAGGTAGTGCCTTTCTTTTTTGGAAAAAATTGTGTATGTTTGCGTATAGAAATATATTATATTAGATAATAATGGAAAAAACATATACCTTATTCAAGTCAATGAAGCCTTGTCACGTAATGATTGTAAAGCAACCTTTTATGCTTGTTACAAGAATGCAAAACGGAAAAGTTAAATCAAGACAACCTGCTCAGTACAATGAGGATATGGGGGATATTTTAATTGAAAAACAAAAAGCAATCTACGATGATCCAAAACCCACACCTATATTTATCAGAAAAAATAACCTGATAATTGACAATGATGATACGTTAAAATTGGAGGCTATGAAAAAGCATCCAGATAACGTAGCTAACGGAGGAAAGATGTTTAGAGAAGTTGATGTAGCAAAAGAAGAGAATTTAGAAATAGATGCTTTTGAAAAATTAGATGAAGCTATATCAGTAGTTATGAGTTCTACTGATGCTGAGTTAAGAACTTTAGCTATTGAAATTATTGGTGTAAAAGAAATTAAAAGTAGAACATCTACCCTTAAAAAGAAGCTTAGACTTTTAGTTCAGGAGAGAGAAGCTGTTAGAGAAGTTGTAATTAATTTTTCAACCGAAAAGAACAAGATCGAGAGATTATTAACAACTATAGCTTTAGGAAAAGAGGTTATTTTTATCAAAGATGGTAAAAAAATAGCTTGGACTGATTCTAATGAATTAATTTATTCAGGGTCACAAGGTAAAGATATAATCAAGGAATTTTCTACTTGGTTAAAAACAGATGAACAAGGTCGTGAAGTTTATGCTTCTTTAGCTAAAAAGCTAGAGTAATAAAAGTAAACTTCCTTTAGTATGTAGATAGAGGTAATGGTAACTTAATTCGAATCAAAAGCACCCATTGGGTGCTTTTGATATTACTAATAATACGTAATCTTAAAGGCTCATTACTTATATTTGTTCAAACTTAACACTATGATTGACAGACTTTTTCAGCTAGTTCAAGATATTTTAAATAAAGAACAGATGGAGTTTTTAAAACCTCGTCACTTCAATTCTTATTTAAACGCTTCCATAATTTCAATTTACAACAAGATAATTTCAGATGTTAAATCAAATACTAGAAAATCCAATTGGATGCTTGATGGTAAAAATTTAGCAGATTATTCAGAACACACACAGCAATTATTAGAGCATTACCTTGACACTAAGCAATTATCTATAACTAACAATAGCTTTCCTTTAGATTCACAAATACAGATAATACAAGACGTTTATACTATTGGGGGCAATAAGGTGGATAAAATTGATTTAAACGATTTTAATTTAATAAAAAGGAATAATTACATTGTTCCTTCAGAATGTGAATCAAAGTGTACAAAATTAGGTGATAAATTATTGGTGCTTCCAATTACTATAACTGATTTAGATATATTCTATTTAAGAAAACCTAAAATAGCTAGATGGACCTTTGAGGAATTTAAAGGTAAACCGATGTTTGACCCAGGTAAATCAGATTTCCAAGATATAGATGCTCCAGAAATGTTATTTAATGAATTAGCAAACATGGTGCTAGAAAAAGCAGGTTTAAGTATTAGAGATACGGCAGTTGTTCAAACCTCAAACCAAGATCAGCAGCAAGATTTAGAAATAGAAAATAATAGGTAATGGATATATCAACTACAGATAAAGAATACCACGATAATAAAGAGTTTTGGGGAGAGCATCAATTTGTTACTTTACAGAACATAATTGACAATATAGAATTAACTTCAGGTCAAGACAGTTTTTTCAAGAAATTTAATAGGCACGCTGCTTCTATTTACGGCAAACAAGGCATAAAAAGAATGCACGTTGATATAAAACCGAAGCCAAAAGCAATTAGTTTTCAAGTAGGGCCAAGTAAAACATTCCCATACCCTAGATTTATGATGAATTGGCACAGGGTATCAATGGTTAATCATTGCGGAAAACTAATACCAATAAACATAAAAAACGATCCTTTAACAAGAGATTATTTGCAGGGCCATAAGTATGAATTACTGTATGATAACAATGGTGATATTTTAGAAGGGAAAAGTAAGAACTACGAATACGGAGAGTGCGATCATAAATTAGAGTGTTGTTGTGATGATACTTCATTAATTGAAGACCCTGAGTATTGGGTAAAAGGAAACGATTTATCGAATCAATTTATATTTTCTGACAACTTATATGATAAGGAAGTTGTAATTGAATTTAGATCGTCAGGATTAGATAGTTTGAATGATTGCGATATATTAGTTCATAGTGATTTAGAATTAACCTTATCTTATTGGATAAAGTGGAATTTAATTCAGTCAAATAAAAACGTAGCTCAATCAAGAATAGATTTTTTATGGAGCCGTTATGTGTTAGAAAAGAAAAGAAGTAAAAGGTTATTAGGTAATAAAATTACCATTAATCAGATACTAGAATCAATTTCATTAAAATATAGATAATGCCTAAATTAATAAACACATTTGTAAAAGGTGTAATGAATAAAGACATTGATCCGTCTTTAATTACTCAAGACACCTATATTCATGCGGAAAACATAAGATTCAATACTAATAACGGTAATGATGGTATTGGTAATAACATTAGAGGTACTTTACAGTTAAGTGATTCTACCGAGGGAAGTATCGATTTAAAGTGTATATCTGCATATTTTGATAAAAACACAGATTGTATCTTTTATTTCCTAGCTTCTACAGACGGACAAATAAGCAAAATAGTAGAATACAATATAACAAACAACATTACTACCGATGTTTTAAATGACGATCAAGGTATATTAAATTTTGTCAAAAAAGGCTACATAACAGGAGTAGATGAAATAAACGGTTTGTTAATATTTAGTGAATGGGGAAATAATACCAGGCGTGTAAATATTGAAAGAGCTAAATTATACGGTAAAAACGGTTTCACAGAAGAAGATATTGCTTTGATGATAAAACCACCTTTGCAAAAAATGGAAATAACACTAAGAGCATCTAATACCCTTGCTCAAAAAGAAAATAACATAGAAAAAAGAATGTTCGCTTATTCTTACAGGTATCGTTATTTAGATGGGGAATATAGTTCGCTTGCACCTTTTACTAATTTTGCTTTTTCGCCAAAAAGTTTTAAATACGACTTTTCTACTCAGTCCAACAAATCAATGGTAAATAAATTCAATCAAGTTGTTTTAGAGTTTAATACAGGAGGTGAATTAGTTACTGAGATTCAATTGATATTCAAACAAAGCGACACGTTGCAAGCGTATATAATTGATGATTTTGATAAAGGAATTTTAAATTGGGGAAACAATGAGCAAAAAACATTTGTTTTTGATAACTTAAAATCTACAAGAGCTTTATCTAAGGAAGTTTTAAGAAATAACTCCAGTAGAGTACCTATAACCAGTAAATCTCAAACATTAATAGGCGGTAGATTAATTTTATCAAATTATTTAGAAGATTATAATATTGAAAATGAAAATGGGGATAAAATAGAAATCGACTATAGATTGACTGTTTATGGTGAAGATGTAACACCTTCATTACCTAAGCAAACAGTAAAGTCAATAAGGGATTACGAAGTCGTTATTGTTTATAAAGACGAATGGTTCAGAGAAAGCACCGCACTAAGTAGTAAGACGAATACTATTTTTATAAACAATGAATTAACTACAAAAAGCAATACAATAGACGTTTTTATAAAAAGCAAACCTCCTTTTTGGGCTAAATATTATACTTTTTTCATAAGACAAAATGGTAAAGATTACGACCAAATACTACCAATAACCTTCTATGAAGATGGCGTTTTTAGATGGATTAAAATAGAGAGTTCGGATATAGATAAAATAAAAGAAGGTGACTTTCTTTTGGTTAAATCTGACACACGAGAAGTACTTAGTAAATTAGCTAGAGTTAAAGTATTAGAGATAAAAACACAAGAAAGAAACTTCTTAGAGGAAAACAATACAAGTTCAGTAATTCAATTTCCAGGAGTGTACTTTAAAGTGAAGCCTGAAAACTTTAGGCTATACAAAGAAGATGTAAATATATACAGGTTTGAAGGATATGGAGATAATAAAGGTTGGAATAACATAATAGGAACTAATTATAACTACGTACAGGAACCTGTTTACTACGGAACAAATGGGTTAAACGACTTAAAAACATCAGGGACTTACACAGCAAGAAAAGATATAAGATACCGTGTAGAAATAGATATTCTTACTAAAGGAAGTAAAGGAAGTGTTACTTTGGATTCAGGGACATCAGGATCAGTAGATGGTATTCTTGTTAATGGAGTTCAGACACTATCTACATCAATACCATTTAACACTGATTTAGCTACTACAGCAAGTGATGTAGCTAATAACATAACTTCTGTAAACACAGATTACAACGCTACGTCAAATGGAAGCACAATCACAATAATATCAGCTTCAAATTCAAATACTAATGGTTTTTCAGTAGTATCAATAACTACATCTATAACTAAAACTGATGTAGATATGAGTATTGGAAATATTAACACTTTTAAATGGAGTAAGGATGATGGAGCAAACTACGAAGCTTTAGATGTGGAAATTACACCAGGAACACCTCAAGAACTAGAATATGGAGTCGAAGTAGAATTTGAATCTAACACTGGTCATGTTTTTGATGATAGATGGGAATTTGGAGCTAAATACCATGCAAACAACTATTTAGATCAAAACGAAGACAAAAGAATATGGGGGGTTTTTAGAGGTCCAGATGAAGATGAAATATCAAACGGAGCTGTAATAAAAATCACCTACGATGAATACAAAGATGAAAAACAATACATAACAAAATCATACATATCATCTTCTTCTTTTGCTAATTTAGAAGAGTGGTTCATTAAAGAATCTATTATTGACGATTTAGGTATTGGAGGTAATCGTATTAATTTTAGACGAGGTAATGTAGTAAACCACTCAAACGGAAACACCCAATTCAACATGACAAATGATGGAACAGGGACAATGAATTTAATAATATTAGGGCTTGGTTATGAGAACTCTGACCTTGATAAAACAGCCAAAGTTAGGACTTTTATCGAGGTAAGTCAAATATCAAATTTAATCGTATTTGAAACAGAACCAAAAGAGTCTTTACCTGAAATATTTTATGAGATAGGGAAAACATACGAAATAACAAATGGATTTCATCAAGCTGATACAGTAGGTGTACCGACTGACATAAATCAAACATCAGTATTAGATGCTAGAGTGAAATTAGATTGGTTCAATGCATGGTCCTTTGGTAATGGTGTAGAGTCTTATAAAATATTTGATGGATTTAATGAAAAAGGATTAGACGAAGGGGTAAGGGTTACATCGAGAACAAAGCAAGAGTACAAGCAGGTGCATAGAGATAGTGACGTAACGTGGAGTGATGTATATAATAACGATTCTAACTTTAACGGATTAAGTGCTTTTAATACATCTTTACTTAATTGGATAACACTTGACCAGGAGAACGGAAGTATTCAAAAAACACACAATAGTAACGGTAACTTAATGGTCCTTCAGGAAGAGGGAGCGGGTTTAATACCATATAATAAGAATATAATTTATGACGCACAAGGAAGCAACGTTGTTGGTATTTCAACAAATGTACTTGACAAAAAAAGTTATAGAGCATACGCCCATGGTAAAATAGGAATATCTAAAAATCCTGAAAGTTTTGTTTCAGTAGGAAGTAGAAATTATTTCACCGATAAACAAAGAGGGAATTTAATAAGACTATCAATAGATGGAGCTACTGAGGTAAATATGTACGGAATGGAGCATGAGTTTTCTAACTTAATGATTAGAAACAAAACAAATTTCCTTGTAGGAGGCTACGACCCAAAACACAAAGAATACATATTAAATCTTCCTTCAGAAAAAAGTTGCTTACTATTTATTGAAGGACAAAATAAAGGATTTCCAGAATATCAAACATTTGAGCCTGACTTTATGTTGGCAGCCAATAATGAATTTTACTCTTGGAAAAACGGTGTAATGTATAAGCATAATGCCACCGAGAATAGAAACAATTTCTACGGAGAACAAAAAGAAAGTAAGTTAAAATTCATTGTTAATCATAGTTTTGCAACAGGTAAAATATTCAACGCATTAGGAGTTTATTCAACCCACCCATGGTTAGCCAATTTAAAAACACCATCAACAGCAAGAACAGTCCCGAAAGAATCATTCATAATAGAAAATGAATTTTGGTTTTCTGAAATAATGGGGAACACCAATGATGATATTTACAATAATAGTGTATTTGGATTAGGTTCGTACCCTGTAACTTTAGGTGTAATAACTGCTAACTTTATTCCTGACGGAATGTGTGTTGGTGACAAAATAATAAGCAAGGACATAACTTTTATCGCAAATGAAATAATAGGAGTATCGGGAAACACGATAACATTACAGAATAACGTAACTCATACCTCAACATTTTTAATGTACGCTAAAAACCAAAACATTGACGGAGCAAACATAAGAGGTAATTTTATGGAAGTAGAACTTATATCCGATGAAACAGAAAAAGTTGAAATAAGAGCTGTAAAAACAGAAGCAATAAAGAATATCAATACATAAGAGAATTACCATAAATTAATAATATAACACCTCTTGGCAATAAGAGGTGTTTTTTGTTTGTATATTTACCAAGTAGTTACGGTCTGAAACCTTGGTAGCTTAACGAAATTAACAGAACCTTTTAATGATGATAGCTTCAGACCCTATTTGATTTAAAAGGTTTTTTGTATTTATAATATTATGGATTTAAAAGAATCTATTGAGTTTTTAGAAAAGTTTAACAAAGCTGTTAGTACCTTAAAGTCACAGGTATCTTACTTAACGTCTGATAATAAGCGTTTATTAAAGACTGAGGTGAAGTACAAAGAATTAATTGCTAAAGAAAAACAAGCTAGAAAAAGAAACAGAAATAATGAAATGTTAGCTAAACATTCAGCTGTAAAAATATGTAGTACTTGTGATGGTGATGGAGGGTTTGATATGGGTGAGTGTAGCGAAGAATGTCGTGAGTGTAGTGGTAGTGGAATAATACAAAATATATAAAATGAAAATAGCAGGAGCAACTTATAGGACAGACTTTGAGAAACTTATACTCGCTAATATATTAGTACGAACGTTAAAAAGAAAAAACGAGTGTCTTATTCGAATGAATGAACGCCTTACTGATGTTAATAATAATTTAGCTAAAAAACGAAGATTTACTAAGATAGAGTTAAATAGAAGCGAAAAAAAGATAATTGAACTAAAAGCAGAGGTTAAGAAATTAAAAAAAGCAATTAAATAAATAGAAATATGAAATTACAAGATTTACAAAAGAGTTTAAAGAGTATTACAAGCAAGGAAATTGAAACAATAACAAGTAAAAGACACGACCATATTTTAAGGGATATTGATTCTTTAAATAAAACCTATGAAAATATAGGCTTACCCAAAGTTGGGGAGGGTACGTATCTTCATAAAAACACGGGTAAACAAGAGCATAGAATGTTTATTCTTACAAAAATGCAATGTTTGGATTTAATGACTGGTTATAACCACGAATTAAGAATAGCAGTAAATAGACGTTGGGAACAATTAGAACTGCAACTACAAAGCGAACAACAAAGACTGCATCAAAGGAATGAAGCTCGTTTAGGTTGCCCGAAAATGACGGACGCATTACAGGTTCAAAGACTAGAAGAAGGTAAATTAACAAAACCTCATCATTTTAGCAACGAACACAATATGGTTTATCGTATCGTATTAGGAGTAACGGCAAAGAAATTTAAAGAAGCACAAGATATTGAGGGTAATTTAAGAGATGCTTTAACACCATTACAGATTGAAGCGGTTACTAAGATACAGGATATGAATACAACGCTAATAGATTTAGGTATCAGCTACAAAGACCGCAAAGGAACACTTGATGCTTTTTATGAAAAAAGATTTAGTGCGTTGTTATTAAAAGAATTTATAGAATTAAATGCTTAGGATATGAAATTACCTGAAATTGTAAGTTTATTAGCTAACAGAATAAATCAACCTCATATAATAGAGCATTATCTTAAAAAAGTAATTGAAGGTGCTAGTAAAGATGACTGGATAAGCATAAAAGATAAGCTTCCGAAAAAAGGTGAAAAAGTATTTGGATATAGGCCTTATGCTAAAGATTTTGGTGATGAAGAATTTACAGTATTGGAATACGAAGATTCTGTAAGTATAGATCACAAAGGAAATACTCATGGTTTTGAAAGAATACATTTTATAAGTCATTGGAAGCCTTTATTAAAACCTTTAAAACAATAAAACTATGACAGATAAAGAAGTGTTCGAGAAATTTATGGGATGGATAGGAATGGAGCCATCTAAGACCAAAGAAATTAAAAACAAAACAGCTATTGAGTATAAAGATACAGAAACTTGTGAAGAAAGATTCACGAAATTAGGCTATGATGAATTTTACGCAGGTGCTATATTTGATGAAAACGGAAAAATAGTAAAAGCATATATAGACAGCCATGTTGCCGTAGGTTCTAAAAATTACGATGATATACTTGAATTAATGAGTAAAAAAGAATAAACTATGATTAATAAACTAGAATTAAGACACGGTAATTATGTTTTAGATAGAGCAGGTAAAACATTAAGAATTGATTGGTTTGAAAGGGATAAGGTTTGCTTTAAGCAAGAATTAGAAGGTGTAGAAGTTCATCCTTTAACAGAGTCTTTTAGTTACTTGGAACCAATAACGTTAACAGAAGAAATACTCTTAAAGTGTGATGAATTAAACGATTTATTCATGCGAGATAAGATAGGGTTTGTTGTTTTCAAAAACACTTATGCTTACCAATTTGTTGTAAAAGATTATAGATATTTACATCAACTACAAAACTTATACTTTGAATTAGCTAATAAAGAACTAGAAATAAACCTATAAAACCATGATACACGTAACAGATAATTACCTTCCGGAAAAAGATTTTAAAAAACTACAAGACTATTGTTACAATAATGATTTTAAAATACACGATACAGGAGAGAAAAAGTTTCTAGTACTTCCAACTCCAAAAGAAATAGTTGACAAGCTAAAAGCACCCAATACAGATATATCATTATCTTTTATCAGAAAAGCCCACAAGGATTTTGACACAGAATTAAGAATCCACGCTGATAATTTTATAAACGATAAAAAAACAGTAATGGCAGCCGTTTTATACATTAACAAACCTGAAGGTGTTACTGAAAACGGAACAAGATTCTATGAACATAAAAAACACGGACATAGATTAGAATCTGATGATACAGAAATATACAATGACCTAATAAGAAATCACAGCGAAGTAAAAGAAAATTGGATAGCCAAAGATAAAGTTTACAGCAAACCAAATAGATTATTAGTTTATGATGCAAAAATGTTTCATAGTAAATTCCCTCAAGTAATAGAAGAAGGAGAAAGAATAGTTTTAGTAACATTTTACACAAAAAAAACAATAATTAACTTAAAAATTAAAGACCATATTATTCATTCCTTTATCCCCATAGATAAATCCATTATCTAAATACTTATTAATCAGGTGTTCGTTTTTAATCCATGAAAGGATAGTTACGGCACCTGCTTTTTTTGCTTGTTCAATAATACATTTTATAGTAAAATCAACAGCTTTTTTTCTAGCCTCCTTATCTTTTATTTTTGGATTACTAATTATAAACTCCATAATAAAAAGCTTACTAGCCGAAGTAGAATACAAGAATCCCGCACAAGCAGGTTCGCCATTAACTGATATTAAAATTCCATCTTCTAAATTATCAGGCAAAGCTTCTCTCGGAACTGGAGTCCACCTCCAAAGCTTCCACCACTCAGCTAACATACTATAATCCTCCTCTTTTAAATGCCTTACACTATATTCCATATCTATAACAAATCACTTCTAATTACTAATAATATACCGTAATTAACTGCAAATATAATATATTTGTTTATAATTTTTTAAAAAAGAATAATAATGGCAGTAATAACTACAGCAGCGATAGGGATAGGAGTATCAGCGTATCAGGTAGGTACCTCTATTTCTGATAAAAAGAAAGCTCAAAAAGCGATAGACAACTTTAAGCCTCAAGAATTAAGAAATCCTTACGCTGATTTAGCTATAGACACTACTGCAGCAGATCAACAAACAGCAGCTAATATATCAAATGTCGCTACAAGTGTTGATGCTTTACAAAGAACAGGAGCTAGAGGTGTTGCAGCCGGAGTTCCAAAACTAACAGAGTCAAGTATTTTATTGCAAGAGAGAATATCAGCAGACTTAACAAAACAAGCTCAACATAGAGACGAACTTATAGCTAGAGGTGAAGATAATATACAGAACCTTCAAGAGCAAAGAGAACGTGAAATATTATCAGGATTAGGACAAAAATTAAATGTAGCCGACCAAAATCTAGCAACCGGTATTCAAGGCGCAGCATCTAGTATTGTAGCGTTAGGGAGTGCTATAGAATCAAAGAGTAGTGGTGATAGTGATAGTTTCGGTGGTGATGAGGTAGCTGAAAGTAAATCTGCATGGTTATCAGGAAGCAACCCTTTGCTTCAAGTAAAAACACCTAAATTTTAATTATGGCAAACGGAAATATAGCAGGAGCAGCAGCGTATCAAAGATTACAACCTAGAAAACCTCTTAAAATAGGTGCTATTGTAGAAGAGCATATTAGGTATTGGAGAAAATACGATGACGCTAAAGATGCAGCAAAAAAAGCTAGAGAAGCAAAAGAAGGAGAAGCTTTACTAAAACAAAATGAAAAATACTTTGAATTATACAAAGGATTGCAACCCAAAGAAAATAAAGGTTTTTTTAACGATCAGATAATAGGTCATTTTGAAAAGCATAAAGGAGAGTATTCTGCCATAGCAAGAAAAGCAGCAGCAGGTGACTATAATGCAATGCAAAAATACGCTGATATAAAGAACTCATACGAAAATTTATTTATAGCAAATAAAAATTGGGGAGAAAAAGCTGCTGAAAATAGCATACAGAAAAACGAAAAAGGAATTTACAATGAATACTTGGATAAATCTATGTATGATTTCGGTCAATCTGTAATCGGTAAAGGTATATATAGCTTAACCGATGATCTTATACCTAAATTGAACGTATATGATCCATCTTCAAGGGAAGTGAAAACAGTATCAAATTCGGCTTTAAACTCCAATGAATACCTTACTCATTCATATAGCAAAAAACCTGAGTTTGAAAAGAACGGAGCTGCAATAGCAAAACAACTATTAGATACAGATGATGGGCAGAAATTAATTAAAACAGGTAAAGTCAGAAACACATCAGAAAGAGGTATTGAGTTAGTTCAGAGTATTTTCGCACAAGATGCGGTAGAAGGTAGAAGTTGGTTAGCAGCTATAAGAGAACAAGCAAAAAAAGCAGATGAACCAGAGCCTTTTAAGGGTAAGACTTTTTACGACCTCAACAAGATAGAAGCAAATAGTTTAGCTAAATCTTATTACGAAAAGAACGCTTTACCTAATATAAGTCAAACTACTGAAGACACTAGCTTAGAAGACGCTCAAACAAGAGCTAATATAGAGAAAACAAGATTAGCTAATAAAAAAGCAAGAAAAGCAGAAAGAGAAGCATCTAGTAGGATAACAATAGCCAAAGATGAAACAGGTGATGTTGTTAAGCAAAGATATATGAACGAACAGAAATCTTTGAAAAATTCTTACAACCAAGTCGCTATAGAAAACGCAGACACCTATGTTATTGGTCGTAACGGTGTTACTTTTTACCCAGTCAAAGGAAGTAAAAAAACAGCAGTTACAATGACGAATCTATTAGTAGAAAAAGACGGTACTACAGTAGGTATTGCTAAAAGAATCGTACAAGAACCTGTTTTAGATAATGACGGTGTAGAGATACCAGGTAAGTTTACTGATAAAGTAAGCGATGTATATATAAGGGACAAAACAGCTTTAGGTAATTTCGCTACATTAATAGATAAAGAAGATGGTACGCCTTATAAGGATTTAACAGAATTAACAGCAACTCTTAAAAAATTAAAAGCAGGAGTAAAATCAACAGTTGATCCTACTAAGCAGAAAACAGAACCAAAGAAAACAGAACCAAAGAAAACAGAACCAAAGAAAACAGAATCTAAAGAAGATAGGTTAGCTAGAATGAGAGCTGCTATTGATAAAGGTAATTAACAATGGGAAAACAACAAACTCAACCAGAATATTTAAGTCAGGAAGAATACGACAAAAAACTTGATACCGAAATATCAACTTTAATAGATAATGATTTTTCTGATGAAGATATTAAGATTTATGGAGAAGATTTTAAATCAAGATTTTCAGTAAAAAAAAAAGACCAAGAAGAAGTTATATCACCAACTTCACTATTGGATGGGGAAAAAGATGCTACAGATTCTACTTCGGTTTCAGAGCAATCGATTCCTAATAAAATAGAAGTAGAAGAGGAAATCACCATGCCTAAAGATGTTTTTTCAGACCAAGAAGACCGAGGGCTTAAATTAAAAGATAGAGCATCTAAGAGTTTACGGGAGTCTTATAAGTCTTCAGGTATTAAAGATTATGAGATAACTGACGACCAAATAACAAAAGAAGCTACAAGAATAAATGAAATAGATAAGAAGCTTAAAAAAGAAGGTAAAAAATTAGAGGATTTTGATTTTTGGGGAGAGTCTTGGAAAAAGATGAAAGCTAATACAAACGTAGCTTTATCTAATTTGGTAGGTGTTCCTAATTACTTAAATAAAACATTGTTCACTTTAATAGCTGATGATAAACAATTAGAGTTGGCTAATTCATTAGATCCTAAGTCAAGAGAGTTATTGGTAAATGCTATGTTTACAAACCCTGTATCAAATCCAATTGGAAGTATGGGGCAAATAAGTGCCGAAAAACAAGAGGAAATAAAAGCTAAAGCCGATATAATTCAGAAAACAATAACTAATTTTGATTCAAATATTGTAGATGATATAGGTAAAGGAGATTTAAAAAAAGCAGGACTAAGGATAGCTAGTGAAGGAATTGGATCAATACCGAGTATGGTCCAGGCAATGATACCGTATGTAGGTATTGGTTCTATAGTAGCGGGTTCTGCTTCTGGAAAACAAGAAGAGTTAGAATCCGAAGGTTATAAATTAGGATTAGACACCTCAGCTAATGCAATTATAAACGGAGCAGCAGAAGGATTACTAGAGGTAGTCACAAAGAAGATAGGTGGTAACTTATTCAAATCTTTAAAAGGAACTAGCACAACAGCTAGACAAACAATCGCCAAAGGATTAGTAGAGAATTTAGTTAAAGCTCCTTTAAAAGAAGGTGCTTCGGAAGCAGCTACAACAGCTATACAAAACCTTTCAGATGCTTTTGTACAAGGTAAAGAAGTTGATTTAACAAAAGCTATTAAAGATGTTATAGATGCAGGATTAATTGGTGCTGCTTCTGGTGGAGCTATGGGTAGTGCAACTAATGTATCACAGGAAATAAGTCGATTAAAAGATGATATAGCTATAAATAAAGTAATTAACGATAAAGGTAATAATTACAAAACTATAAAAGATATTTACAGTACCGAAGGACCTGATAAATTCAACATATATCAACTAGAAGTAGCTTCGCATTTAGATGCTCCTAATATCCTGAAACTAGACTTAAATAAAGCTGTAAATAAAGGTGAAATAACAAAAGACCAATCTGATTTATACGAAGAAAAATTATCTAACGCAGTTAAGGTCCTGAAAAAAACAGAAGGAATTGAAATGACTCCTGAAAAAAGAGTGGAGGCTTCTAACTTAATTGAGAAAAAAGATAAATTAAAAGAAGAAGTAAGTGGTTTAGATGATGTTTTAGCTTCTCCAAAGAAAAAAGAAATTGAAGAAATAAATAACCAACTAGAGGAACTGGTAAAAACAGAACCAAAAGAAACTGAAACCGAAATAAAAGAAGATACTTCTAAAGAGGTTGATAAACCACAAGATACAGATACCGAATTACCTGAAACCTCAACACAGGTAGATACTAAAACAGAACCTGGTATAACTGTAAAAGAATCAGAAGTAATTGCAGAAACCGAAGCGCCGGTTATAGGTACTGAAACTACTACACAACAACCTATTGAAAAAACGGCAGTAGCTCCAGATACAAAAACAGAATTTTCACCAAAAGTAAACGTAAAAACAAAATCAAATAATTACGATGTTTCAGTAGAAAACGGAGAACTAAAAATAAAGCCCGAAAAAGGTGATGCTGATATTTCAATATACGAAAAGAACAAAGTAGTAGATGAATACATTGCTCAAACAGATTTTTCAAAAGGAGAAGTAGTTAATTTTGAAGGAAAAGGAGAGCTTTCAGAAACACAAGTGTCTCAGGCAATAGCTGATGAAAGCAGCAATCCTTTAGAGGTGGCTAATGAAATAATACGCATTGAAAACACAACTTCAGATAAAGCAGATTTACTACAAACAACAAAAGATGATGCCATAGCTAATGTATTAAGAGCTTACGCATTAAATAAAGACGCTAAAAAAGAAGTTACAGATTTAGGTAGTTACTACACAAACAGAGCTAACAAGCAATCAGAAAATATAGGTATTGATAAAGCAAGAGAATTAGCTGAAAGCGAATTAGGCGCAGAGGTTTCTACTCAAGATGTTTTGAATTTCTTAGAAAATTACCCAAGCATAACTCAATACAACGAAGTATTATCTAAAAAAAATCCAGAATTAAACGATTTAAAACAAAAATTCAAAGATTTAACCGGATTAAATCCGACAAGTAAAACTTTAAATAAAATTAAAGAAAAGCAAAAAGTAGAACCTAAAGCTGTTAAAGAAAAAGAATCAGAAGGAGGAAAAGCTAGGTCATTTACTGCAAGAGCTTCTAAAGCAGAAGGATTAAGCGAATCTGCTAAGTTAAAGTTGAAGGAATTAGACTTAAATTATGATGTTGAAAGCCAGGCACAAGCTCAGAAAAATGCAGAAACAATAATAGATGAAATAGGTTTAAGTTTCGCTTATGAATTAGCTACTGAAGGTCAAATTACAGGAGGTGCAAAAACATGGATTCAATCTAAAATGTTTGAAGACTTAAATCAGAAGATTTTTGAAGCAAATGACAAAGGTGATTTAGAATTGGTAGATAGTTTATCTGGGGAACTAGCAAAAATAATGAATTACTTTGCTAATGAAAAAAAACTTTCAGGTCAAGAAGCAGCAATGCTAAATAGAGTTTATCAAAATTCTATAATGAAATACGATGTTAATTTCGCTAAAAAAAGATGGGAATCTAAATTTAACGAAAAAATGCCTGCAAAAGTACAGGTAACGCTAGAAATTCAACAAGAAAAAATAAAACAACTAGAAAAAGATGTACTTAATTTAGAGAAACAAATCGGAACTTTAAAAGAGCAAGAGTCTTTTGAAAATATTAAAAATATTTTTATTAAAAACAAAAAGAAACCAACAAGTGAAAATCTAAAAAAAGCTGCTAAATATATTCGTAAAGCAAAGTTCACAAAATCTATAAGTGATTTATCAAAACTTCAAAGTGATCCCACAGGAATTGTTAAAGGTGCTTTTGATGGAGCAGTAGAAGTTGTAGCTTTATCGTTAGAAGCAGGGGCTAGTATTTCAGCTTCCGTAAATAAAGGTATTCAGTATATAAAAAAAACAGAATGGTTTAAAAAATTATCTTCAAAATCTAAAACTCAGGCTGAGAAAATAATAAGAAAAGATTTAACAAATATCGTTAAGGATGAATTATCAATACCCACAGAGAATAAAAATATTGAACAAGGAGATATAAAAATTCCTAACGATGTGATTTACAAATTAGTAGAAGGAGGTGTTAAGAATATTTCAGAATTAACAAGTGGTGTTAAAGATTATTTAAAAGATAAGTACCCTAACGCTACAACCAGGGAAGTAAGGGATGCTATTACAAAGTACGGACAACAAGTAAATGAAACTTCGGACGATGTAAAATTAAAGATTAAAAAATTAAAGATAGATGGTAGGCAGATTTCTGCTATTGAAGATTTGTTATTAGGTAAAAGACCTTTACGATCAGGTGCAAAAAGAGCTAGTTTAACTCCAGACCAAAGAAATAGATTAAAGAAAATAAATGAATTAATAAAGGATTTACCAGAGAACAAACAACCTACGGAAGAATATTATAAAACAGCTTTAGAGGCTTATAAAAAACGTACTGAAAACAGGATTAAAGATCTTCAAGATGCTATAGATAAATCAGAAAGGATTTTCAAAACAAATAAAAGACTTTCGCTGGATCAGGAAGCTAGAGATTTAAAATCTAAAAAAGACGACCTTCAAAAAGAATATAACGAAGTTTTCGGTAAAGTTGAAAAGACATATAAAGCAAGAGTTGATGAAGCTGTAAATAGAAAAGAGAATTTACTTGAAAAATTAGAAAAAGAAAAAGAATACGCCTTAGCTTACGGCAAGCAAAAAGGTAAAACAAAAAAACAAACTGTTGAAAGCGATAAAATAACAGAATTAGATAATAAAATTAAAAAAACAAGAGAAGAATTAAATGAATTATTTGAAAGTATAGGTGTAGCTGAAGCTAAGAGGTTGCAACAAATGAAAACTCGTGTTGCAAACAAAATTAAAGATTATCAAGAAAGATTAAAAAATAAAGATTTTTCTGAAAAAAAGAAAAAGACAACTAAATACGATAAAGAGTTAATTGCATTAAAAAAACAATTAATAGAGGAGAAAATAAAATATGATATTCCTTTTGAAAAAGAAGAATACAGTAAGTTGAATATAGTTGAAAAAGCTTTTGATTTAACGTTTAAGATACTAAACACTACAAAAAGTACATTAGCTTCATTTGATTTATCAGCTATGTTAAGACAAGGAGCTTTAATTGGAGCAGCAAATCCTTTACTTTTCGCTAAAGCAACAAAAGAAATGCACAAATTTGTTGTAAACGAAGGGTATTATAAAGAATTTATGGCAAAACTAGAAAGCAGCGATGATTATATAACAATGATTGAAAGCGGACTATCTATAACTGATACAAGTGGTGATGTACTTAGGTCAGAAGAGGAATTTGTAGGGAACTTATTAACTACTGAATTAAAAGTTTTAGGAAAAAACGTAAACGTAGTTGGATTAGGAATGGAAATGAGTGAAAGAGCTTATAGTGGGTTCTTAAATCACCTTCGAGTAGATGTGTTTAGAAAAGGAGCTAAAGTATTAGAAGCTCAAAATATAACACCTTACAATTCTCCCGACACCTATAAGCAGTTATCTGAATTTGTGAATAACACTTCTGGTAGAGGTCCTATGACAACCGACAGGAATTTAGCAAAAGCGTTAAATTTAATATTTTTCTCTCCTAGAATGATTACAGGAATGTTTAGTTTACTTAGAACGATAGGTAAAAAAGATACAACACCTTATGTTAGAAAAGAAGCAATAAAGTCTTTAGCAGCATTTACAGCATACCAGGTATTAGCTAAATATTTAATAGCTTCTGTTTACGGAGCTATAACTCCTGATGAAGAAGAAGAGGTTATATCTGTTGACTACAATCCTGTATCTACTGATTTCAATAAGCTTAGAATAGGAGAGGTTAGGTATGATGCTTCTGCAGGTTGGGGGATAATGATAAGAACTCTAGCTAGATTTGCTACAAATCAAAAAAGTAAAAATATTTATTCAAAAAACGAAGACATAAATAAAACTAGAGGGCAGAATGTTTTTTCTGAGGCAAGTAACTTTCTTAAAAATAAGATGAGTCCCTCAGTAAGACAGTTTTACAAGTGGAAAGTTAATGAACACCCTACTGATATTTACAAAAAAAGAGAAGAAGCTACATTGTATAATTATGCAGAAGCAATACTTATACCTTTAAATATAGCTCAATTAATAAGTGGGTATGAAAAAAAAGACCCTGTAAGAAAACAAGTACTTAATAATGTGTTAGCTTTGTACGGTATTGGTGTACAAGAATATTCAACAGGTAAAAAAGGAAGTAAAAAAGCAAAGACTAGCAGAAGAAAATCAAGTGGTGTAATTTGGGAATAGAAATAATTAAAAATAGAAATAATGGTTAAAGATTATAAGCAGCAATTAGAAGAACATATTAAAGCATTAGAAAAAGGATATGATAACTTAATATCAATTCTAAATGAAGATATAGAGATAGATATTGAGACTGGTAAAATAGCTCTAAAAGATGATAAGATAAAAAGTTATGCCGATGGTATTCTTAAAGCAGCACAAGCATCTGATGATTTTTTATTAAGAATCAAATCAAAGAAAACAGAACTTGAAGAATTAGAAAATGAAGGTAAACCTATAACAAAAGAAAAAGATAAGCCTAAAAAATCACAAAACCCTTTAAATAAAAATCTACAATAATGGATAAAAGTTATAGAGATAGGATAGGCGAAAAGATTGAAATTTCTAAAATTGTTCCGTTAGATGTTTATCAAAAAAAAAACGAAGAAAAATCATGGAAATATAGAGAATACCCAGAATATGATTTAAACTTTATATGTATTTCCAAAGATGGTACTTTAGGTGAAATTTGGAAAGTAGGTGATTTATTTATTGGACTTCCATCTGCAGAAGGTAAAGAAATTATAAACGAAGGTAAGCAACCTAAAGAATCAAAATGGTCAAGAGAAGAACCTCCTGTAGAATTTCGTAAGCTATGGTTTAAGTATAAGGGTGAAATGGGTGAGGTACACCAATCAAAATCCCCTGAAGTTCGTAAAAGATTTGTTCAGGAAAGAAATGAATTGATAACCAAAAATATTGATTTTGTAAATGGTGAATTTGATAAAAGAGAGCATGGTTTATTTATAAAGATTGATGAAGATGTTCATTACTTCACAGGTGAATATTGGATGTTTTTATCACATTATTATCTTACGGAATCAAATATGTATGGTTTCTTTAGAGTTGTGGCCATGGAAGCATTATGGCATTGGGAAGCGTGTAGAGCAGATACAAGAGTATGGGGAGAAATTAGAGGTAAAGGACGTAGAACAAGTTGGAGTGTTGAAAGTGCTAGTATGGCCCTAAATGCTTTTACAATTACCAAATTTGCTAAAATACCTATTGTATCTGAACGTAGTCAATTAGCAAAAGAACTGTTCCAAGGTAAAATTGTAAGTTCATTTGAATATTATCCTATTTACTTCAAACCATTAATTAACTTACCAAACAGTAGTGTATCAAGCAACTTAACAGTAGAATTTGAAACAGACGAAAGTGAAAGATCTGTAATAAATCATTACCCAACAAAAACAACAGCATACGATTCAACGAAAGTAAAAAATATATCAATTAATGATGAAATTGGTAAATGGGAAAATGAATCTTTAATCGATTTTATATCAAGACACTCAAGATGTCACACCGAAGGAGGTGCTACAGGAAGATTTGGAAGTACGGCAGGTGAATACGCAAATGGTGGTGGTGAAGAATTTGAGATTGAATTTATGTCTGCCGATGCAAATAAAAGAAATGCTTTAGGAAGAACAAAAAATGGTTTAGTATCATTCTTTATTGATGTTTGTTACACCATGACGCAACCAGTAAGTTACTTTGATGAATGGGGATATTCTATTGTTAACGATCCTGTATCACCAATAGTAAACGAACAAGGTAAAGTAGTAGCTATTGGAGCTGTAACGGATTGGCAAATAGTACATGATGATTTAAAGAAAAGCGGTAAAAAGAAAGCATTTAATTCTTTTTTACGAGATATGCCAAGAACATTAAATCATATGTTTACAAATGAAGGTGGGACTCACAATGATTTTGATATAAATAATTTAAACGAACACGAAAATTATCTTAGAAGCATACCCGATGTTGTTTTAAATGAAAAGATATTTAGAGGGAATCTAGTATTTGCAGGAGACAAATTTAATTCACCTGTAGTATGGAGACCTAATGACAACGGTAGAATACAAACAACCTGGTTGCCAGAGGAGGCATTGCAAAATTTATCAAGCACTAAAGAGTTTTACGGAAAAAAACTTAAAATGCCATCAAATAATCATTTAGGTTGTTTTGGAGTAGATAGTTATGATATTTCAAAAACAGTTGACGGTGAAGGTTCAAATGGAGCAATTATAGGTTACAGTAAATTCAATATGGCAGGCGCACCATCAAATTCATTTTTCTTAAAATATTTACACAGACCAGATAAACGTGATGATTTTTATGATGATACAATTTGTATTCTTCAGTATTTTTCAATGTATGGATTAGTAGAGAACAATAAGCCAAGATTGTTAGAATACATGAAGGATCATGGATATAGAGGTTATTCAATGACTAGACCAGATAAAAAATGGAAAGATTTATCAGATTTTGAAAAAGAGCATGGTGGAATACCGGCATCAACACAAACAAATAAAGATTGTGCTAGTTTACATAAAGATTATATATCTGATTTTATTGGTCAAAATGTAGAAAACGAATGCAACTGCTACTTTGTTGATATGATACAGGAGTGGAAAAAGTTCGATGTAAATAAACGTAAGAAGTTTGATATGTCAGTAGCGGGACAATTAGCCTTAATGGGTAGTCAATACAAAGTTAAGCAAAGGAAATCTTTAAATATAGGGAACAACAGCAATGGTGGGTTTTCTTTTAGTAGCTTTGGAGCTTAATTTTACCGACTAAACCACTAAAAAATAATTAATTAAAGTATTTTTACAGCATTATGAATGAACTATACGGAAATTTCCCAGACGATTTTGCCTCAAACGCAGAAAAAGATAAACAATCCTTCGGTAAAGAGGTTGGTAAAGCTATAGCTAGTCATTGGTACAATGGTAAGTTAGCTTCTAAAAGAAAATGGATTACAGAAATGAGGCAGTATTCCAGAGGAGAGCAAGTTACCGATTACAAAAAGATGATAGAAGGTGATCGTAAGAATGGTAAGATGGATATGAAAACCCATAAGATTGATTACAAGCGAAAACTAAAAACACTTTCAGTATTCAAAGATATTATCACCAATAGTATTGACGAGTCTTTATTTAAACCAAGAGCCGAAGCAATTAATAGAGTAGCTGTAAATAAGAAAAAAGACTATTTCAAAAAAATAGATGATGATTTCTACACTAAAGATTTAGCTTCTTTAATTAGCGGAGGTACTGGTATCAATTTAGTTAGTAACGCTATCGCTAAAGACGAGCAGGATTTAAAAGTTAAGAAACTAGAATACAAGCCCGATATTGAAATTGCTCAAGAACTAGCAATTGAAAACGTAATGAAACATCAAGCTTTTGAATCTATAAAAGACCGAATTGATGAAGATTTATTTGATTTAGGTCTTGCTGTAGGTAGGCATTACACAGATAATACAGAAGGTATAAAAATAAGATACGTTGATCCTTACAATTACATTCATAGTTCTTTTGAAATAGAAGACGGTAGAGATATTCGTTACCACGGAGAAATCAATGAAGATACCATAGCTAATTTAGCGAAAATGGCAGGAGGTTTTTCTGAAGAACAATTTTTAGCTTTAAAAAAATTAGCTTTTGGTAGAGATAAAGTTGATTCTTATAAAGAAGCCGAAGACGGAAATAGATTAATAGAGTACGTACATTTTGCTTATGAATTACCAAAAAGTAAAATATTCAAGAAGTTAAGAAAAAATAAAGTCACAAAATTAATTGATCGTAGTTTAGATGGTTACGAGCCAATAAATAAAAACAAAAAAGTAGAAATACCTTTTAACGTATGGTATGAAGGTATCTATATTCCACAAGCAGACATTATTGTAAAGTGGGATGAAATGGAGAATCAAATTGTGGACGGAATAAATAACCCTGTAAGTCCTTATATTGTTTATGCTCCAAACGTAAAAAGAATATCTGAAACAGGTAGTACACGCTTTGATAGTATGACAGAAAGAGCCATACCAATTGTAGATGATATTCAAAGAGACTGGTATAAGTTCCAACAGTTAAAAATGGAATTAAGACCAAATACAACCGAACTAGATGTAGATGCTATTCAAAACGTATCTTTAAATGGTCAAAAATTAGATCCAAAAGATGTTTTAGATTTGTTTTTTGGTAGAGGTTTATTACTTAAAAACAAATATGATGAAGATGGTGAGATTGTTGAAAACGCAATAAGAGAATCAGCTTCGTCAGTTAATTACAACGCTATTCAGTTTTTATCAACAGAATTTACAAATAATTACAATAGATTAAGACAGTTATTAGGAATTAACGAACTTAGGGATGGTACTACTCAAACTAATACAAGAATGAGTGCTACGGTTCAAAAATTACTTTTAGCTAGTTCTAATAACGCTACAAATCATATTGTAAAAGCTAGTTTCAATATGTCACTAATGTTCTCACAAGCGGTATCATATCGATTAAGTGATGTTCTAAAAGAACCAAGCTTAAAAAGTATGTACATGGATATTATAGGAACTACCAACGTAGAGCTATTAGATGCCATAAAAGAAATACCAATGCACAAGTTCGGTATCTATTTTGATTTTAAGCCAGATAACGAAGAGAGAATTGCTTTTGAACAATCATTGGTAAACGCATTAAACGGTCAAGAAATAAATAGCGCACAATACAATAAGGCTAGACAAATTAGAAATGTCAAAAATGCTATTAGATATATTGAAATTATTATTGAAGAAAATATAGAGAAAAAAGAAAAAATAAAACTTCAAAACATTCAAGCACAAGCTCAGGCAAATGCTCAATCTACAGTAATTGCAGAAAAAGCAAGACAAGCTACAGAGCTTCAAAAATGGAACTTAATAAAACAAGAGCTTTTATTAAAAGACCAATTACAGGAAAGAGCCGATAGAAGAAAAGCTTTAACCGATGATATTTTAGCAGAAAGAGCGCATAGAAGAACAATGCAAATAGAATCAGCTAAACTAGAAGCTTCAAATTCTCTACACGAATACAAGGAGGACAAGAAAGATGAAAGGATTAACCAGGTAGCCACAAATACCTCAGCTATTGCAGACCAAAAAGCAAACAAAAAACCTGCAATAGACTTTAAAAATCAAATAAATGATATTTTTTCAGGAGCAAGATTAGATAATCAACCTCCTTTGCCGGAACAACTAGACCAACCTAGTTTAGATACAGGACAGCCAACTGAAGAAGTAATGACTACAACAGAAACACCTACTTAATAAAAATACCTATCATTACTAATGGTAGGTGTTTTTGATTATTAAAATTTTATTTTAGCGTAAAATAGATATAATGGGATTAATAAATAACAAAGATTTATATCCAGAGGATAAAAAGATTTCTTTAAAAGATTCATTAATAGGGTCGGATTTTGACAAAGATGAAGACGGATCAACAAAGAACTATTCTGTTGGAGAAGTTTACGACTTTATCAACGGATTAAACAATAAAAAAGCTGCTAGTTATATTTATTCATCTACAGATGCAGACGCAAAAGAAGGTGTTTTTAATATTACAGGAGCTATTTTTAAATTTAACGAAAAAGATTCAAGAGGTATTGATAATTCTTTGTTTTTCAGAGAACTTAAAAGTAATAAAAACCATGTAAGATTATCTTTGTCCTCAGATATAAATTCTTTTAACTATTTCAAAATAGTAAACGTTACCCAGAATTTAAACACGTTTAGTTTTGAATTAATTTCTATCGGTACAACCGATGTTACTTCTTTCTTAATTGAAGGTGTTTATAATTTATCTATAGACATTATAGAAGAGTCGAGTGGGGCAAGTAGTCAAACAGATTGGAATGAAACATCTGCTACTTCGGCTGATTTCTTAAAGAATAAACCAACGACTATTTCGTCAGGTCAAGCAAGTGCTATTGTTTCAAATACAGCTAAAGTTGGTTTAACACCAGCTCAGATTACTACATTATCTAATACAATCGGTGTAAATACAGGAGACCAAGATATAAGTGGAATCACTACTAACGCTAGTGCTATATCAAATATAGAAACAGCACAAATAACTCAAAATTTAGCAATAGCTTTAAATACAGCTAAAACTGGAATAACAAATTCTCAAACAACAAAATTAGCAGGATTAGAATCTTCTAAATTTTTAGGTGAATACCCAACAGAACCTGCATTACTATTAGCGTACCCTTCACCTCCTGCAGGTAGTTACGCTTATGTAGATACAGGAGTAGGTCGAGATGTTTTAAAATATATTTGGGATACTTCAGATAATAAGTATATAAAGCAATTAGGTGCAAGTACTGCTGAAACACCTGCTACTATAAAAACTAAATTACTTAGTAATCCTAATACTGAAAATTTTAGCACGGCGGAAAAAACAAAATTGGCAAACATTGAAGTTGATGCAGAAGTTAACTTAGTTGAAACAGCCTCAAACGGTTTAACCTTAAACGGTTTAAACGTAGAGCTAGGCGGGAATTTAACTAAGGACACAGAAATTGATTTAAACAGCAACGATTTAAAAATATTAGGAAACGGTACAAGTTCGTTTGCAACAAATGTGGTGATTGATAGTGAAGGTTCAAATACAAATATAGCTAACTCGATTTTTACAGTCAAGAAAACATCTTCTGCAAATTCAGGAACACAAGTAACTCAATTTATAGATGCAATTAGAAATAGTTCTACAAATTCGACAGGCACAACTTACGGTTCGGTAGTTAGGGCTACTGACTCAACTAATGGGACTTCTAGTGGTGTTATAGCTTTAAATGCGGTTGGGACTTATGATGGTGATGGAGGTGCTACTGAATCATATGGTGTTGTATCGCAATCTTCACATAAAGGTTCTGGAGATATGAATCAACTAATAGGGACGTTCACACATGCCGTGGTCGATAATGTCGGTTCTACTAATATTCAATTTGCAACGGCGCTTAGTGGTAGGTCTGAACTTATTGGTAATGTAGTAACCAACGTAGACTACCTTAGAGGTCATGATTTACAAGCTAGAATAGACAACCCTAATGCAACAGTAAAATGGTTACAAGGCGCACACCCCGGAGTAGATATTAAAGCTGGTACTATAACAGAAGATGTGCAAGTGGTGTTCCTTGACGTAGATATTGATACAGCTAATTCTGCAAACATTGATATTCAGGGGAATCTATCATATTTAGTTGGAGGAGGTGGCTCAGATGTGATAAATGCAGCAGTTGGTGGTAAGAAGAGATTTATTTGGAATCAAGGAGGTTTTGAAAGCGATTTTGGTGGTGTAATAAACTACACAGGTGATGTATCTAATATAACTAACGCAACCAATAAAGCTCTTATTAATAAGGAATTTGCAGATAACAATTATTTAAAGTTATCAGGTGGGACGATTACTGAAGATTTAACAGCTACTGAAATACTTGCAAGGAATACAGCCGATGAGGTTGTGAAAATGCCTATTAGCAATATTACAGATGGTTATTTACCACTAACAGGTGGTACGCTTACAGGTGATTTAAGGATTATTGATTCACAATTAAGGATTAGTTCATCAGTATATGATAGTTATATTATTAGTTCTTCTAATGCAGGTTTTGCGCTTTATAATATAGATGAAAATAGTATTAATTTTAGAGTACTCGGAAAAGAGGTAATTGTTCCAGGTAGCGGAGCTTTTAAAGTTGGTGCTAATACTGTTTATCATGAAGGGAATAAACAAAAAGGATTTGATGTTTTAGCAACAGCTCCTATTTCACCAACAGCAGGTGATGTTTATTACGACAGCACAACCAATAAAGCAAGGTGTTGGAACGGAACAATATGGAATAACTTATTTTAAAACAAATTAGAAATGGGATTAATAAACAACGAAAATCTTTATCCAAAAGACACAAGAATAACCATTAACGATGAAGTTATTGGTTCTGACAAGGATAATAATGGAGTAACTAGAAATTACCCCATGTCTAGTATTGTTAGTTTAATAAATGAAATCAACGAGTTAAAATTTAGTTTATACAAATACTCTTCAGTTGATGCAAACAGTAAAAAAGGAGTGTTTAATATTTATGGAGACTTTTTTAAATTCAGTAACATAGATCAAGAGTATAATGATAATTCAAATATTTTTAACGTTTTTAAAGATAATAAAGAATCAATTCTTTTCTACCTTAAAGATGGATCTGAAAGTTTCGCTTATTACACTATAAAAAATGCTACTCAAAATAGTGAAAGCTTTACTTTTGAATTAGAGCTAGTAGGTAGTTTAAGAACAGGAATCTACATATTAGAAAATAAATATCTTTTCAATTTTAATGTAATTAGTGATAGTCAAACTCAAATTCAATCAGATTGGAATCAATCAGCCGCAAATGAAAAGGACTTCATAAAAAACAAACCTGATTTATCTGACTTAATGCACTTAAATGTTGATGAAGATATTGATAGTCAAAAAACATGGAACCTACCTAATTCCACTAGAGGAGATAATGCTATTCGTGTAATTCAAGGAGGTACAGGTATAGCTATAAGTGTTGATGTAAAAACAGCAGCAGTAGGATCGCAATATCAAGTTAGAGTTAAGGGGACTGGAATTGCTGTGCTAAACCACGCAAACGGTACAGGTGTTAAATTACAAAACCACGCAAACGGTACAGGTCTAAATATGACAAATGATAGTGCTGGTACTGCTCAGGAAATACTTCAAAAACCTAGTTCAACAGGTAACTCTATATTGACTAGAAAAGAAGTGACCGATGGTGTTTACGAAGATCGCTTCAAAGTTGACAACGCAGGTAATACAACTACGCAGAAATTAACAATCCAAGACGTTACAGAAGATTTAACAGTTACTAAATCGTTGTTTATAGATGATAAAGGAGAGGTTAAGACAAGAAGTAGTGACTTAATGCACTTAAATGTTGATGAAGATATAAAAAGCAGAAAAACCTTCAATAAGACAGATGCTAATAAAGAATACAAGTTATCTTTAAATAATACATCTACTTTAAATAACAATGGTGTCCTAGAGGTTAGTAACAGCGGTAACATAGGAGTTCTTATTCAAAATACAGGGGCAGGGGCAGGAGTAGATGGATTAAATACCTCTAGCGGAACCTTTAGTGTAATTAACCAGGCACATTCTTCAACAGGAGATTCTTTTGTTGTCAAGAAGAATTTTACAGGAATTTCTTCAGAAGATGTTTTTAAAATAGATAACGCAGGTAATACAACTACGCAGAAATTAAACGTTCAAGATGTTTTAAATTTAAAACCATCAACAGTACCATTATCACCAATAAAAGGAGATCTGTATTTTGATTCAGCAGACAACATATTAAAATGCTGCAATGGATCAGTTTGGAAAAACTTATTCTCGTAGCGCAATAATTACAAATATTAACAATTAATCTAAATATAAATACAATGGCAAATTCAGAAGAAAACACAAATCAAAATGAAACTCCAGAACAAGGAGCAAACCCACAAGAACTAGGTACTACACAAGGTCAACAAGGACCACAAGGAGACACAGGTGGTATTGGAGGTAATTCATTACCACCGGAAGATGAAGAAAGACCAGCTTAATAAATACAACAATGAAAAGTAAGAGTTTTAAAATATTATTAACTTTATCAATACTTGTGTTTTTATCAGGTATATGCCAATACTACAAATCTACTGGAATACGTGTTGATATATTTTTATTTTACAACTACTCAAACCCTAACGGGTTAAAAGGTAGGCTTGTAGCGAATATAATAAATGATATATCTATAATGATAACAGTATCATCATTATTATGGCTTTTAGTTGATAATGTTTTAAAATCTACAAAAAGAGTAATCTACCCTTTTTTTATTATTAGTTTAATTGATTTGATAGATTACTTACTTTTCTTTAAGCAATTTGCTGTAATTAAGTTATTGTTATTAATAGCATTAATCTTAATTTACAACATTAAACCCCTTCAGAAACAATGAAAGAGCAATTTACTATAGGAAACGCACTATCTATATTCGTTCCTGTAATAGTTATACTAATAGGATGGGGAGGTACAGTAGAATCAAGATTAGCAGAATTAGCAATACAGATGCAAGCAATAGAAAGAAACAATATAAAAACTTACGGTAAGCTTGACGACATTGATAAATCACTAACAACAATTCTAGTAGAACTTCAGAATAAAAAAGATAGAGAGTAATGGATAGATACGAAATCATAAGAGAATTAAAAAAATATTTTAATATTCATGAATTAGTAGGTCCAAGAACATATAAAAAATATAAAGACAATGCTTGGCAGTTTTTCGAAACAGATGCCTTGCATTGTCTTCTTATTACCAGAGAATTAATAGACGATCAATGTACTATTAACAATTGGTTTTGGGGCGGTAAGTTCAAGGAAAGTGGATTAAGGACTAACTTACAAAGTATTTTTAAAAACTACTTTAAAAGAGGTGTTTTGTATTTGTCTGGTCATAATCTTGGAAACGCCTTTGATTTAAAGTTCAAAAATACACCTGCTACTTTAGTAAGAAAAATAATAGTTGAAAATGCTGATTTATATCCATGCCAAATAAGATTAGAAAATCTTAAAAATGGTAAACCTATTTCATGGACTCACATAGACACAAAACAACTAGAAAGAAACCCTAAAGTTTATTTATTTAACGTTTAAAAATAAAAATAATGGATAATTCAAAAAACCCAAAATTAAAAAAAAATGGAGGTCCTGGTACTAATGCAGGAAATTTCATAAGAGGATTAAAAAGAAACATATTGCCAGCACTAATGGAGGCAGTAGGTGTAGGTGACTTAGGTAGAGCTATAGGTATTATTAAATCCGGAACATCTGATTTAACCAAGGAAGAATCTGAAGAGCTCTTAAAGTTAATAGAATTAGATCACCAAGATTTAAAAGACGCTAGAAATATGCAAATTCAGATAGCTACGTCTGAAAACTCAACAATTTTAGCTAAAAATTTTATTTATTATTTAGCTACTGCTGTATTTATATTTTCTGCAGTAATTGTAATACTTCTTTTCTTTAAAGATATTCCAGATAAAAACAGAGACGTAGTAAACTTTATATTAGGAGTTGTTGTGGGAACTGGCTTAACTGGAGTTTTTCAATATTTTTTTGGAAGTTCAAAAGGATCAAGTGACAAGTCTGAACAATTTATGAATACTTTGAAAAAATAAAATACAAACATCAGGTATATTACTGATATATAAGAGTTAAGACTGTAGTAATAGTATTTTAGCTTTGAATTAAATTACTATTAATATGCTTAAAAGATTTGAGTCTATCGACAACTACTTTGTGATTACTGACGTATCCTCCGGCGAAGAAGAGATTAGGGAGTTAACATGGAATATATCGTTCAAAGAGTATGAGGGGAGTGTCTATTTTGTACTAGCATCGAGTGGTGTTAAAATCTCAGTACACAACTACAATGTAATTAATATTTTAAACGGAAACGAAAGTGATAGTTTCTTCCTTGACCACCTATCACTTAAACAGTACCTAAATAAAAACACGGGAAAGTCTAGCTCCTCGGACGGGGAGCAACCTTCTGAAGATGCCTATATACCTACGGTAAAAGTTAGCACATATAGTGATGACGCTATGAAAACTAACGAAACTATAACACTAACTATTAGAGGTACTTTTTTAGATTATGTAAATAATATAGTTATTACAGCTCAAGATGTTGCAGGAATTACATTTACTGAAAACATAAAGAAGTATAATAAAATAGAGTTAGATATTAGCTCTAATAGTGTAGAGCAACAAATAAGCGTTAATTTAGAAAGCCCAAACAATACAGAAGTAGTAACTATTGATGTTTCTGACTTAGTGGAAATAATACCATCTACTAACGGGTCTGACACTTCTTTATGGATAAGAGGCACAGGTAACAACACAGCTACATTAACAGATGGTGGTTTTTCTGCGGGGAGTAATGGTGACGCTTGGGACGAAAATGGAACTTACGGAGGTTTTGATAATTACACTACATTAACTACGGTTATGACTGTGACAAGCTTAACAAACCCTAATACAGGTTATTGTTATATTTCCTTTTCAGATAGAATTACGCCAAGTACTAATCAATATCCGTCCTTATTTATAAACGGTACGATAATGGAAATTAGAGGTAATAACGACCAGTTAATAGCACAAAACATCAGCTTAGCAGTTGGTGACGTTCTGACGATAATTCAAACAGCTAGTGATTTTACAGTGTTGAAAAACGGATTTGTACAAGCTAGTAGTGGTGTTGCATACCCTTACGCAATTACTTATATTAACTTTACAGCGTGGCAAACAACAAGTTTCAACAACATTAAAACAACAGTAGAATAATGAGATATGATTTAATGATTAGTAATGTTTCGCCTACATGGGGCGGACTTACAGCAGAGCAGATAAAAGAACGTGACTTTAAAAATGTTTTAAATGGAGGTGAGCCTGAAATAACTAAAGGAGTTGAGGTTTTTAAACCTTATTTTTTGAACGACAAACTATGTGTAAAGGAGTTCTTTAGTGATATATTAGCGCAAAGTGGTCAGCTTAAAGGCATAAGGACAACTGTTAAATTTTACAAAAAAGATGGTGGTATAGTAGGTTTTGAATATATTAAAGATGATGTTTTTGGAGAAAAACTAGGTTACGAATTTACGCAAAAGAGACGTAAACTTATTATTTCTGATATGGAAAGTAGGGCTAAAAAATACAACGCTTTAGAACACCTGGAAGACTTATTTTCTTTTTTCAGAACTGAAATTGACAGTTTTGTTGAGTATGGATCTACAGCATTCTATGACAAAGTAATGTTAGTAAAAGACTCTAATTTGCCAGAACATTTAACTGTAAAAACAGTGTTAAATCGATCTTTTGATAGTGTTGAGATGGTATGGGAGACAATAGTTTATGAAATAACTTAATTTTTGCAGCAGTTTTAAAAGGGAGCTATTAATTTAGCTCCTTTTTTATTTACAATAAATTCAATTGATTACTTTTTACTTTTTCTATTTTTACTTTTTCCACAGCTTTTACCTCTTGAATAACAAAACCAACAACTTCTCCAGGAAGATATATCTTGTCTTTTTCAGATAAATAATCGTCCAAATTTCTTATAGTTCCATTTAATATCGATTGATAAAAATGAGGTGTTAAATTATCTGTAGAAAATATAACTTCCATATTATCTTTATCTACAATAGTAGGATTTAAAATAAGATCCTTATGCTTTATGTCATTAGAATTAATAACAACACCAAAAACATCTTCTTTTGATTCAACCCTTACTTTATAAACAATACAGTTGTATGTAAATTCTACACTTTTAGCAATTAATCTAATCGTTTTTTTAGTGACTGGCATATTTTATAAAGATTGAATTTTTTTGGTTTTAAATAAGTTGGCGGGTAATTATATATTACACTAGAATTAGAAATATAATGAATATTATTCTGCTCAATATTTCTGTTTTTTCTCAAAGTACTATTAAAATTAAGCAATTCAAAAACCTTATCTATGCTATAAAAAAAAAGCAACGGTTCAAAATCATAAAGCCTTTTGTAGTTTTTAGGCTCCATGTAATAAATGATATTTTCGCCAATAGGCTCTGCTTTTAATTTATAAGATTGGATTTTAGTATCAAAAATCTCATTCCCCTTTATTAAAAAACCATATTTAATCAAGTTTCCCACCATAGAAACACCTATTTTTTTATTTCTTATTATTTCTAAGGCAAATATATTATTTTTATAATGCTAAAATATAATATATTATATTATATTTGTAGTATTATGGGTAGAAAAGGTGATAATATGAGCGTGTACGCAAGCTTTGAGTTTCAGGAAGAACTTGAAGCTTATAGTAAAAGTAAAGGTTTAAGTAAGTCTAAGGCTCTAACTGAACTAGCTAAGGTAGAATTAGATAAGATAAATAAAGATAAAAGGATAATAGAAAAGTATAATGGAAAAAAAAGAGGAAGTTAAAAAAGTTATAAACAAAGGTGTAAAGGTTAGAAGTTTCGAAGTGATTAAAAAGGAACCGATCTTTGACACGCCAAAATGGAAACTTAAAATAGCTAAGATATTTAATATTCCTGTAGCTAGAAAATACAGATATGCTGTTAAGGTTGATTATTATGGTTCAGCTAAATTAAGACCTAGTGATGTTTTAACGGATCAGTCAGGTAATATTTATACTGTTTTAAAAGATTTAAACAGAATAGCTATGATATTATCTTATAAACCAATGGATAGTATTCCAAACATAACAAATTTAAAAATTCAAGGAAGAAAAAAATAATTATGGCATTTAAAGAATTAAACGAAAGAGTAGTTAATTGGGCATCAGAAAAAGGAATTTTAATAAAAGGAACTCCTTTGGCTCAAATTGGAAAAACAGAAGAAGAGGTTGCTGAAACAAGAGAGGCTTTATTCGCTCAAAGTAACAACCTTCAAGTTTACATAAATTCTAAAGGAGAGAGAAAAAACACTTCTGAGGAAATTGAAGATGGTATAGGTGACCAATTGGTAACAATCCTTATACAATGTAAGATGCAGAATTTAGACCCTTTAAAATGTCTTGAAACAGCTTTGGATATTATTGAGAAGCGTACAGGTAAAATGGTAGATGGTCAATTTAAAAAAGATAAACAATAATTAATTTAAAACAACAGTAAAATTATGTTAGCAAAAATTAGACAAGCATTTGATGTAGCAGCTAAAAGAGGTGCATTTGATTTAAAAGAGTCAAGCACTATATTTAGTATGTTAGCTGAGGCAGACAATAAAATTGTGGAAATGGAAGCTCGTGTCAAAGGTTACGAAAATATGAAAGCAGTAGAAAACACCAAAAAAGAAAAGGATCAAGATTAGGTTGTAAAACTAATTAACTACAAGTAAAAAAGAAAGGTAAATTGCTGAATGGGTGATGCCGTTGTTGAAGAAACAATGAGGTATAGGTTCGATTCCTATTTAAGTCTTGGTAGTACTTGTGGGTTCGAATCCCACTACCTTTCCTAAGTAATTAAAGAATAAAATGTTGATAGTAGCTGAGTGGTTTAGCATTGTTTTGGCCAAGTTAAAAGTGAACAAATACGCAGGTTCGATTCCTGCCTATCAGCCTAAGTAATTAAAGAATAAAAAAACACAGTACATGGAGGTTATAGGTAAAATAAAATTAATAAATGAAGCGCAAACATTTGGAGCTAGTGGATTTAGAAAACGTGAGTTAGTTGTAACCACGGACGAGCAGTATGAGCAGCACATTATGATTGAATTTGTGCAAGATAAATGCGACTTACTAAACGCTTTCGCAGTAGGACAAGACGTTAAGATAGGTATTAATTTAAGAGGTCGTGAATGGATAAACACCGAAGGTGTAGCAAAGTATTTTAACTCTCTACAAGGGTGGAGAATAGAGAATTTAGCACAATCGGCACCTCAACAAGAAGCACCTCAAGGAGAATTTGAACAAGCACCAGACTTATCTCAAGACGAACCAGATGACCTTCCTTTCTAATTATCAGGCGGTTAGCTCTGCAAAGGTAGTGAAATAAAACATTATAACAAGGCTTACAGATTATAATAAAACTGTGAGCCTTTATTATTTAAAATAAACAACTTTAAACTATGACACCAACGGAAGAAAAAGCACAAGAAAAAGCTAAGGAATTAATACTTAAATACAATAGATTAGTATATCCATATTTTGGAAGTAGTATGTTAACTAATGATACTGATGAAGATGTTATTTTACAGAACTCTAAAGAATGTGCTGTAATACTATGTAATGAAACAATAGATGCTTTAAACTCAGTAAAGGGTATGGCTAAAATTCATAAGGTTAAGTTTTGGAAACGTGTTAAAGAAATTTTAGAAGATGGCGACAATAAAGAAGTGTAAAGGTGTAGGTAAAGCAAAAGGACAAGGCTGTAATACTGAATTACCTTATTCAGAAAAAAATGGATTAAAAACGTATAAAGCAAAGTATGGATTAGGATTTGATTGCCGATGTTATAGTAAATGGTTAATTAGTTCTGATGAAGGAAAGAAGATGGTAGCAGCAACAACGTTAAAAGTAACCAAGCCGACTAGAGATTTAAAAGAATTTGAGGAAAAAGAAAAAGAAAATAAGTCTTTAAGTTGGCTATTAAAGAACACGGTAATAGCTTGTCATAATTACATAAGAAAAAGAGATCAAGGAAAACCATGTGCAAGCTGTAAAGAATCTTATAATTCTCGTCACCAAGCGGGCCATTTCTATAAAGCTGAATTATTTAGTAGTCTTAAATTTAACGAAGATAATATACATGGGCAATGTGTCGGGTGTAATGTTCATAATGAAGGAAATGAAAGCCAGTATAGAGTAAATTTACCAAATATAATAGGTAAAGAAAAGTACGCCAAACTTAATAGATTAGCTGCAGAAGAAAAGATAAAGAATCATAAATGGGACAGGGAGAAACTTAAAGAAACACGAGCATACTATTTAGAAAAAATAAAACAACTATAAAAACAAATATGAAAGATAAATACTACACACCTGCAATAGAAGAGTTTCATGTTGGGTTTGAATATGAATATAAAGAAAGAAGAGTTTGGAAAAAAGACGAGTTAGGTATTTCAGATGTTATAAGTGGTAATTGTGGAGCTAACGAATATGTGGAAAACGGTATGGATGCCATTGTAGATGAATTAGAAAAATGTAATATTAGAGTTAAGCACCTAGATAGAGAGGATTGTATTTCTTTAGGGTTAAAAGAAAAAATATGGGGTAATGAATCAGGTTATTTCATAATTGGAGATTTTACAATTGGTGTTTATGGAACAGGTTTGTTCTGTACTGTATCTCAAAATGATGGAGGTAATAAAATAATGCGTTTTTCTGGAGATTTAAAAAACAAGTCCGAGCTTAAAAAAATACTACAACAAACAAACGCACTATAACCATGTACAAACAGATATTTAAAAAAGGAGTAAACGATAAGTCAATTAAATTAGCAGGAGAATACGCTAAAGAAGTTGTAAAGTCTTTTGTTACTAAGAATATCGCATATACTCTTATTAAAGAATCTTTGAAAATAATGCCGATAGTAAAAGTTCCTACGGCAGAAATTGAATACATACCTAAAAAATAAAAACCTATGAATTATTACCTGGACACGGAGTTTTGTGAAGGATCACAAAAGAAAAGAATATTTGGAATACCTTACGGAAACACCAAGCCTACAATCGATTTAATATCTATTGGTATTGTATCAGAAGATGGTAGAGTATATTATGCTATTTCTAAAGACTTTAATTTAAAAGAATCTTGGAATAGATGGCAACAAAGAACTGGGCAAGGAGATAGAAACAATCGTGAACCAAGAGAATATTGGCTAAGAGAAAACGTTCTAAAAAAGATTCATGTGGATTTATTAAAGCTAGAGTCACAATATCTAGCTAAACAAAGACGTATTATGGGATATACCCCTCCATTAAACACGGAATTTACTTATTCTAATTTTAAGTACCTGGTCTCTAGCCACGGTAAAACTAATAAACAAATAGCTGATGAAATTAAGGAGTTTGTTAAACCTCAGCCCACAGGCAATATACTAAACTCAAATCCACCTCAAATAGAATACGATAATTCACCTATACAATTCTACGCACACTATTGTAGTTACGATTGGGTTGTATTCTGTTGGATTTTTGGAAAGATGATTGAATTACCTAAAGGGTTTCCAATGTACTGCCATGATTTAAAAGTTATAATGGAACATAAATTAAAAACAGTTCACATAGATGATGGCCAAGGCAATGATTTAAAAACAGGTAGATTAGATTGGATTAAAACATTACCACATTACCCTGTAAACAAAAATCCTCACAATGCTTTATCTGATGCAAAGTTCGATAAAGATTTACATAAATTTTTAAAACAATTATAACTTATGTGGAAAGCATTAATTAAATTAGTAGAATCATGGTCTTACAGATGTGAGCATGATTGGGATGAGGTTTCTGAGATGGATATTGTGAAGGAAGGATGCAAAAACCCTGTAGAGACTAGAAAAACTTTTATGTGTAGTAAGTGCGGTGAATTTAAACAAATAAAATTATAATGGCAGTACCAGAAGAATATTTATACTATCCTAACGGAGAAAAAAAAGCAGTACTTGTTCACATCCTACAAAACGATGAATGCCCATGTAATTGGGAAAAAGACGGTAATCATTTTACTGACGGAAAAAAGGTTTACAACAGATTAGGGTAATGACTAGACACTATAAACAAAAGAGGTTAATTGTTCCAATATACAAAAGCCTTGTGTATTTTATTGATACTAATAACTGTGATAAGTTAAACAGTACGCACCCAACAACAGAAGAAAACGAGCCTTATGCTTTTGCAAGCAACCTAAAGAAATACAGGAATGGAACAATTACTAATTACTACGTTATAGTACTAAATACAAAGGGGTCCTACAAAAAACCCTCTATTGGAGTACTAGCTCACGAATGTTTACATTTAGTAGATATGATCTTTAGAAATTACGGAGTGAAGCCTGACTTCAAAAACGATGAACCAAATGCTTATTTATTAGAGTATTTCGTAAATGAAGCAATGAAGTTTTATTACCCTGATAAGGTAATTTAGTATCACTTTGCACAGGGTGGAGACAAAATAAAGATAAAAACATAATACTATATTAACAATTAAGGAATAGTGAAGAAGTTTATTAAATGGTATCTAATACTGGTTGTATTAAGTTTTACCTTAGCAGCATTAAACAAATATTTTCAAAATAAAGATAATTATGAGTGTAGAAGTAAATAAATTAGTGAATTTTGGAGAAGCGGTTGAAGCTTTAAAAGAGGGTAAAAGAGTAAGTCGTGCGGGATGGAACGGAAAAGGATTGTTTGTATTTATGCAAGTACCAAGTAGAATATCTGTTACTGATACTGTTCCTAAAATGCAATCTTTACCTCCTTACGTAAAAGATGAGTTCATTAGAAGAAATAATGAGACAACAGAACAGGTAGGTAACGGATTAGCTCACAATCATTCAACAATTGATTACGACAATCAAATGGCATTAGTAAATGTTGATAATAAAATTAGCGGATGGACACCTAGTGGAAGTGATGCTTTGGCTGTTGATTGGATTATTTTAGATTAATTTAATAAAACAATTAGATTATGAATTTACAAGACAACGTAAAAATAATATTAATAGGGACTGAGAACAAACTAGCTACCTATAATATTGTAGATAAAAAAACTAATAATATTGTAGTTTCCAGAAGCGTAAGAACAAACGAAACTAACGAAGAAGAGATAGCAAAGGATTGTCAAGACGACTACTGCGAATGGTATCGTAAAGGAGGTCGCAACAAATTAAGAGATTATTACACAGTTTAAAAACAGAATAACAATGGCAAAAGTACAAGCAAAAAAAGTGGAAGCAGCAACAAAAGAAGATTTAAAAGTTGCTCCAGAAAAAAAAGTAGAAGCAGTTCAACTAGAAGAAAAACAAAACCTTCCGTTTTTTGAAAAATTCACAAGAAAAGGTATTTCAGAAATGAGGCCTTATGTTTTAGGTGAAGACTTAATTGGTGTTTCTGTTTCTAAAGAAGATAACCCTGAGAAAGATATGGGTATGATAGCTAGAAACCCAAAAAATCATGAAGACCAATGGTATGTAGCTAAAGCTTATTTTGATGAAAATTTACAACCGGAAGTTCAACCAAACCTTCCTGAATTAGAAACTACAAAGACTCCAGAAACTGTTCATGACAAATTAGTTATTCAAAAGCAGGGATTAGAAGATGAAATTAAAGGACTTAAAAACTTCATGGATAAGAACCCTACTTATAAGAAGTTGGACCAGGTGCAAAGAAGCTTAATGTTTCAACAACTAAATTACATGAATCAGTATTTAACGTGCTTAACTAGAAGAGAAGAAATATTAAGACCTTTAGAGGAGTAATATCCAAAAAAAAGAACTATATTTGAATATCTTATTTCAAATAACTTTTTTCATAGAATTTTTTCCCTTTCAATTAATTTTGGAAGGGTTTTTTTATTCCAATTATATACTAGAGTTTGGAGCAAAAAAAAGAAGCATAAATTAATATGCTTCTTTTAAACAACTTATAAAAATCATGAAAATAAAATAAAAAGTTATGAAAATACCAAAAACACAACCATAAATAAACTATGTCACAAATATATATCTTTATAGTATTTCTGGCAATAAAAGTTATAAACACCTTTTATGAAGTAAAACTAAGACCTCTAATGAGACAACAGAGGCTAAACCTCCGGAGATAAATAAAATTAAAAGTAAGGATATTATATTCATATTGTTTTGCTTTAAAAAGGTAGTCCATTTTTTTCTCTATACATATCTCTAAGTCCTGCCATTAAACCTTTGTAGGATTTTATATAACCCATATCAATAGCAAAGGCAAACTTTTGCTCTAAAACAGACATTATCTGGAGTTTTACCGTTTTTTGTAGCCCTACCTTTAACCTTTGTAAAAGCTTGATAATCAGCATCGGGACTTTTCTCCTTATGGCTTTCAGATAAGGCTTCGATAAATTCTTTAGTAGAGTTATTATTTAAAAAATCACTAATTCTTTTATCCTTATTCTGTAAGATACTATTCCATTGTTTTAGCAAATCCGTTGCATTAAACATTCCGTCTTTAGTTCTCTGGTTAACATCAAACTCTCCCATTTTTCGGGTCATTACTACACTTGTTTTCATAATATCATGTATTTAATACAAAAGCCGTATAATTCAAATAGGCTTCGACATCTATTATCTTTATACGGCTTTGTTAATTTCTTTAAGTTACTATAATATCGAAGCGTAACTACGATACAAATATACGAATTATTTATGGTATTTAGATTTTTTATGCTCTAAAACACTAAGCACACCTTTATTTATTTTCTTTTTGTTTTGAGTAGTTAAATAAGGGTTGTCAAAAAACGGATCAGGTTTATTTTCTTTACTTATCTCGTCCCAATGCTTTTTAATAGATTCAAAATCTATAGGCTTCGAGTAGTCAGTAGGTTTCTGTTTTGCAAATTTATCTAATTGCTGAACAAAGCCTATTCCTAATTTTGATTTCTGAATAACTAAATCCTTATAATTCTGATCGTACCAAGGTGTACCTTTTCCAGAGTAACCAGAACCAACTATTATTACTTTTTTATTCTTTGCCATAATCTTCATTTAATTGTTTTTTATATGAAATAGTAACATCTACTAAAACATCTTCTAGGGCCACCTTCAGCATTTTAATACTATCGTCTATACTTATTTTAGTACTTGGCGAGTAGCCTTCGTCAGCGTACTCCAAATCGTTTAAATAATTTATTACCTCATAATAGTTGTCCGCAGGTGTGTTAATCCATCCTGAGCTTGATTTATGACTTACAGATGTCAAATCTCCTTTAACATGAACTAAAAGAATACACATACAGTTATTTGCTAAGATTGTAGTATTATCTTCACCTGTAACAGTTTCAAAAGTTCTATAATTATTAATGTAGTTATGATTAATTAAAGAAGCTACGTGAAACAGTTGATCCTTTTTCAATTCATTTATCTTTTTCATTACGATTATTCTTTTTCTGTTACTTTATAAAACTTACTTGTGTATAATGGATTTACTATAAATATTTTTTTATGCAATGTAGGTATCAGTAGATCAAACTTCACGAACTTTCTTTTGGTCTCCATAAAAACACGGTCACTACAAACTTCTTTAAAATCAGGATAAGTAAGATACACGACTCCACTTCTCATAAAATCCCTACCTTGTTTTAGGGTTGTCATTATTGCGGTCCACAAATAAACTTCAATAGGAGAAAACTCCTGTACAAGTATTTCATCTAAGATATTTGCCCTATGGTACTTTCCTACGTGACTGGCATAGCTATACCAAACACCTTGTTCGTCTTTACCGCACCTGTATTTTTTACCTTCCCAATAATCAGATATAAACTTTATGTTCTCTGGAGTTATAATCATTTATACTAATATTTTATTTAATAAAACAGGCTATGAATAACCACAGCCTGTTAATAGTTTTTAGTTCAAAGGTAAAACCGTCATTAATCCTTCTGGGCAATATATAATCTTATCTGTATTCACAACAACACATAAAGGTATGTTATCACCACTAACTCCTTTCATCATAGTTTTGTGGATAACCAAATCAAAAGAACCATTTAAGAAGTCTGAAAGAAAATCATTGTATTCTAAAAGTGCCTCACTAAAAGAAGTAATAACAGCCATCTTGCCATTTTCTAAATCCTCGTAATCTATATGTTTTTCTTCCTTCGGTTGAGGTTTATCATCTTCATCTTTATAGTAGCAAATAACCTTATTCTCATCAAGATAAGATTTACCAAAAAATAAATCTAAAACATCTTTAGGGTCTAGTTTCTGTCCGTTTAAAGCTAAAGCTAAATTTCGAATAGAGTCAGCATCAATCTTTACTGTATTACTTACATTTTCGTCTTTACTTTCTAGCACAAGAGGTCTCATCTTAGCTTTTTCAATAGCGGCTAAAACAGAATCTTCTTTGTTTTTTTCTTGACAGGTGCTTGAAGAATAAATTACAGTATTAGACATTTTGCTAAAATCCAAATCTTTAATCTTAACAAACCCTTCTTTGTTACTTGCTTTATAGAGTTCTCTTAAACGAGCATCATGTTTAGCTAAAGCATCAGCTTCATTAAGCTCGTAATGAGTTTTAGCTATAACTTTAACTGTAACCGTAACGCAACCACGAATAACCTCATTTATTGGAACAGAGCTACCGCCATCAATAACTGTGACAACATAGAAACCGCAAGATTTAATGATTGAATTACACATAGTTTTAACAACTCTACTGCCTTTTAAATACCCATGTCTATTAGCAATATTTTCATCAGCACACTCTACGATAGTGTAAATAACATTTTCTTTAATGTCTTTTAAATCAATAACACATTCTTTCATAATAAATATCTTTTTATTTGCATAACTTAATTATTATACATACGCAAACATACACATAAAAGTATACTTAAACGTCATAAAACAACCATTAGTTATTAACAAAATATACCTCAGATATACTTTTAAAAGCACTTAAAGAACTGTAACACAGTAATATATCTCTTAAATAACGTAAATATACTATAATTAGATTAGTATAAGAACCTGTAATTGAGCAGAATCTAAGTGGAACAATGTTATTGATGAGGTTATTTACGTGTGTTTTATCTGTTTTTAATTATTCAAATTTCTATTTTTAATTGAGGGTTGAGGCTAAGTGTATCAATATCTAGTCTTTTTCGGCTTTGGTAAGTCGTTTTTAAAATTGCACCCCCTTGTTAATTTTCGATTTGATGTTTCAGATTTTTGAACTTTTTATACTTGTATTCGATATTGTTAAAACAATGAACATTTTTTCAACTGATTGATTTAATATCATTATGTTGAGTACTATTTTATTTGTTCGGGTTATTCTGTTGCTGGAAACTACAATATTATTTTATTATTTATTTATCTATATCACCACATTGCAGGAGCATTTTATTTAATACACATACTTATATATTAATTCCCTAAAACTTCTTAAAATATTATTATAGTGTACTCATTACCCATAATTTAAACTCTCAATACTTAAAACCTTTATTTTAAGACACTTTAATTTGTTTTTGGCATGATTGTATTAAAATATTTTTTTAATGGCTTAAATTACGCTTATTTTGGCTTAGCTCTATAAAAAAAGATAAAAAAGTATAAATTTAATGTTCCTTTTGTCTGTGTGGTGTATTTGGTGTGTCTTTTTTGGTTTGAATTGTTTTGTTTGTACGGTGTAGCGTGTTGCCTCGCGCCTTGTTTTTGTTGAGTTTATGTTATTTTGGTGTAGTATCTTGATGTTATGCTGTAATTGTATGTTATTATATACATTATATGTATAACGTTTTGTTAGTTGCTTTTGATAGTATTGTGTATTTGTTGTTGTTATTGGTGTTTTATAATAATGTGCAAAAAAGATTAAAAATTTCTTTGTTTGTATGTTGTTGGTTTTCTGATAGTTACAAATTACTTTTGATTTATTTACTTTTTTTCTTTGAAAAACTTTTTTTTAACTGAAAAAGAGTTATATATTTGCAGTGTAGTTGAGTAGTAAGTATCTAATCATTAAAAAATAAAATCATGAAAATATCAAAAACAGTTAAGCCAACGAAAACAAGTAATAATAATCTTTTAAATAAAATCCGAGTATTATGGAATACTATAACGGAGTTACAGGGTAAAGTACTTGAATCTTGGTTTGTAACTAAAGAAGATATTAAAAGCCTTTCTTTAATTGATGCAGATAAGAAATTAAAAAATATTATTATTTCAATGAAGAAAGAATTAAAACTTTGCGAAGTTTAGGAATATATAATCGTTAGAGCGATTTTAAATAGTTCGTTAAGCTCTAAGCGTTCCGCCTTAATTGGTGGAGGTCGAATTTAAAAAATATCAAACTTATAAATTTATTTATTATGAAAGAATTACACACAAATATTTTTTTAGCTATTACATTAATTTCTGTTGCTATTATAGTATTTACAATAATTAAACAGTGTAAAAAATAAAAACATGAAAATATCAAAAATATTAAATAGCGATTTTATTATAACTATAATTATTATAGTAGTTACATTGTTTTTGCTTGGTAAGGTTCTACACTCAAAACCCTATCAACCAACGAAAAAAGAATCTTCTTTAAATTTTCAATCATGGTTAAAAATAAATAAAAAATAAAATTATGAAACCATTAAAAATATTAGTTATCGCTATAATTGCTTTTGCTGTTACGTTTTGCGCTTTGTCTTTAATCTTTAAAACTGAAAAGAAAAGTATAAAAGCTGTTACCGAAGTTCCCGAAGTATTGAAATTAAAATGTTCTGGCGGTGTTTGTTTACTGTCTGATGAAGTGGTAACAGATTTTAATACTATTTCTTTAAATTAAATCTTTTAATTGCCTTGCTGAAATAATCAGTTATTCGGAGTAACACCGACAAGGCAGCAAATAAAATATTAATAATCTTAAAATATCAAATTATGCAAACTTTAAAATCTATCAAACACGCTTTACAATTGTCTAAAACTCAATTAACAGCTCAAAACCTTTTAAGGGGAACTATAAGAACGGCTAACGGATACGAAAATTTTAAATTATCTACAGAATTAAAAGAAGAACTAACTAAGTCAATTGTTTTAGTCTTGGGAGGTCGTGAGAAAACAAAAGAGCAGGTTTATAATGTTGTTAAATTTAGAAAGCCGCAACATTGGGGATTATCAAGAATAATAATATCTTTTAGAAAAGATGCAAAAGATAAGCGCAAAAAAATTGTTTCTGTTTCTTATTGCGCAGGACAGGACGAGATAACAGAATTAAACCAAATAAGAACAGAATTAAAAAAAATGTAACTTTTAAGAGTTGCCACCGATTAAACAGAAACAAAAAACAACCTTTTAAATATAAAATATTATGCAAACTTTAAACGATAGAAAAATAAATACTTTAAATACAATATTAAGCGACTTACAAAAAGAACTCTGTAAGCCTTTAGAATCTGTAAAAAATGTTGATGAATTATTAATTAAAATTAAAGAATTGGAAACAGAAAAAAAAGAAATTGAACAAAAAAAGAAGTTAAGCACAATAAACAATAAACACGATAAAAGAAAGCTATTTTTAGAGCAGGTTTTAGCGATTGAATTACCTACTGAAGATATAACAACTAATTTAGGACATTTACACGCTACAAAGTTAAAAAAATACCCCTCTTTAGCTGAATTTATGAAAGAGAATCAGTACGTAAGATTTATTTTTAAAAATGGTAATTATACAGAATGTAAAAATGGGCAAGAAATAACATATTTAAAAAAATCAACATACAGCGACAATACAACAACTTACGCAGATTTTAAAGATTTAAAAGAGGCTTGCAATTATAATAATATTAGATTTGATAGCTTAAATTTTAAAAAGTTTAAAGCATTAGAGAATAAAATATTAAAAGAATCGGAAAGGATAAAGGCAGAGGTTAAAAAAAGTATTGAAAAATTAAACGCTTTAGATTGTTTATTTTTAGAAAGTGAAAATCTAATCAATAAAGATAGTTACACCACTTACAAAGCTTATTATTAACCTTATAAATTGCCTTGATAGTACGACTATTTAAGCGGAGCAAAACCGCCAAGGCAACAAAAAAAACAAACTTAAATAAATAATAAAATTATGCAAAAAAATAATATTTTATATTTAAAAGAATCAAATAAAAAATTAATCAATGATTTTTTTACAACGGAACACGGAAAAGACAAAATACAAGGTTCTAAACTGGAGGCGCTGTATAATTTAATACAAAAAAAAGGGGAGGCGATAGAAACGACAGAAAAGAAATTAAAAAATATTAAAGCCTTAAATATTGGAGGCGGAATATATATAACATTAGTAAGAACTAGCTTTAATAATAAATCTTTTTACCCTTGCGCCTTAAAGTCATACACTTTTAAAGCTAAATAATAATAATAAACTAAAGAAAATAAAAAATAAAATTATGAATACAGAACAAAAAATATTAGTAGTAGCAAAATTTGCAGGATTTACAAAAGAAAAAAATTTAGGTTGGTATGATAATGAAATGTTATTGCCTCAACATATTTATGATGTTAATCAAGGTAATTGCTTTAATGAAAACGAACTACTTTTTTCTGTTTCGTGGGATTGGTTGATGCCGATCATAAGCAAATGCAGAGAGGAACAAATACACGGAAGCCAATATTTAATAAATAATATCGAGCACAGACTATTGAAAAATGATATTTTATCTACCTTTTATAATGTGTTTGAGTTCATACAGTTTTACAATAATCAATTAAATAAAATACCATGTTAAAAAAAATAATATTAGTAGTATCGTTTGTATTAGTAAGTTTTGGAACTTTTGCACAAAGTAAATATAAAATTATAGGCAATGAGATTGTAAAAATTGCAAAGCCAAAAATTAAAGACGTACTAACAAAATACACTTTCAAAATTAAAGATTCTGTTTACCCTGTTTATGTGAGTAGAAAAGATGCTTTTTATATTTTAAGAGTTAGTAAAAGAAGCGGGAAAAGTTACAAACAGTATTTAAAAATAACTAAATAAATGTAATAGCCTTGTTTATGTGGTAAATTTTATAAGGTTCGAAACCTTACAAGGCAACAAAAAAAACTAACTTTTTAAGAATAAAATCATGCTTAAACTTGAACTAACAAAAGAATTAAAAAAAGCTTATCTATTAGACACTATGACTGTAAGAAATTTAATTATTTTTCTAACTTCAAAAGGTTTTAAATCAGATAAAAAAGATATTAATAAAATTTCTTTATCTGATTTGAAATACAAAGATAAGCCTTTAATATCTGCAATGATAGGAGGGCATTACATAGAAATTAATTTTAAAAAATAAAAAAATGTTACAATTTAAAGAGAATACAAATAAAATACCACCAGTAAAAAACGAAAAAAACAAATATTACTACGAAATAAATAAAAGAAGCAAGCAAATAGAAATATATAATTCTTTAGAAGATAAACTGCAGGCGGTAATTGTCAAAAATAAATATAGTTACTTTTTTGTTTCTGCTCATGTTTTTGAGGGTAAAAAGTTTTATATGCACGGTTTGTCTTTTACTATTGACAATTATTTTTTTGGAAAAAATGTTTGTTTTTCTGAAAAAGAAATTTTCATAAAATCAACTTTTAATAGTTTTTTTTCAAAAACAAAAATAAACTAATTAAAAAAAAGGCGTGAAATGTTAACGGCATTTAATCGGAGCGATACCGACACGCTTACAAAAAACTTTTTAAAAATTACACAATGAAAGCAGAAACTAAATTTTATATTGAATTAATTGTTGATAGCTCAACAGTAAAAAACACAGATATAAAAACAGCTTTAAGCACTAAAAGAAGCAGCTTAAGAACAGCTTTAAATGGGGAGGGTATCGAAATACACGAGCAACTAAAAGAAAGATTTTTAAATTTTGGCGAAGATGAACAAATAAGGCAAAAAATAAAACTAATTTTATCTAAGCCATTAACAAAAGACAGCATTTACAAAGTTATTAATTCTGTACAGGCTCAACCGTTAAACTTTAAAGAATTAAACTAATTAAAAACTTTTAATCATTTTAAAAACTATAACTAAAGAAGATATTAAACAATCTATCTAATAACACAAATGAAATATCTTTAATGCAAAACGCTATTAAAATATTTCATACTTACAACAGAAACAAATCATATATTGAATGTATTAAATCAGTAGATACCGAAACATTAACTTTAAAAGAGCTGAAAAAATACGTTTCAGAAATGAAACAAGCCATAAAAAGCGAAAAGGAATATATTACACCTTCACACGGTTGCACCGATTATATAAGAGCTTAAAAACTAACTAATATTTAAAATACTAAATCATGCAAACAGTATCTAAATTATTAAATAGCATTACCATACTAAGCGAATACCCGCAAGACATTAAAGAAATTAATAAAAGTATTGAGGAATTAAGAATTGAAGCCCTAAAAGACACCGAACAACAAGAGGAAGTAAACGAACTAATAACACGTTTTAAGGAGTGTAGACGATGGAGAAAAGTTGCCATAAATCGAAATAAGTACATTTTAAACTAATTAAAAACTTTTAATCATGGAATTAATAAAACTATTTGCAGAAAAGCACAACGGAAGCACTTTTTTTAAGGACGAAAACGGAAAAATAAAAGGAGTAATTCCGCCCGAACAAAAGCAACCCACCCGAAATACAAAAAAATATACCCTAAATCATTGGCTCTATGCTATTGAATGGATAAACTAATTTTTTACGCTTGGTTTTTGAACTATTAAAACCCGCAAAAAAATAATCTTTACTTAATTCTAGCCAACTATTAAAAGCGGGGGCGGACTTATACAAATACTAAAATACTAACGGCATTAAATCTATGCCGTTTTAATATATAAAAAATAAACTAATTCCATAATTTAAACTAAAAAAGTAAAGCAATTTTAAACTACTTTTTTTATTATGGGCAAACAACTTTTAACATTATGACAAATACACAAACTAAAACAGTTGAATTTTTAGAATCTTTAGTTCATGGAAGATTTAATACAGTTCAGCTTAATAAAAAATTATCTGATTTTTTCAAAGAAGAAATAACCATTGAAAACAATACGAGAATAAGATTAGAAAACGGAGATTTTGATAATGAAGACGATTTAACTTGTGACTGGAAACTTATATTTAATATTGAAAACGGAACTGAAAACAGCGGTTTTTTCGACATATATATGTTACCAATGTTAAAGAAAGGTTTTGATAATGAAGATATGTATATAACAGAAATTGGATATGAATTTATATAAAATAAACTAACTTTTAAAACCTTATAACTATGCCTTTTTTAACTTACAACGATAATAATTTAAGCTCTAACATTAAAGATTGGGAAGAAATAGCCGAATATCTTAAAATTGAAATTGAAGACGAGGAAATTTGGTCGATAGCAAGAGAATCAAAAGAAGTCCCACTACTTGAAAACATATATCAAAACTGTTTACTATCTAGTATTATAAATCATTTTGATGAAAATAAACTAATTAACTTAAACTCATTTATAAACGCTAGAGATACGCATTTATATTTTGAGAATAATGGATGGGAAGAAATAACTTCTTTAGAAGAATTTATAAAAAGTATAGACGAAAAAATGCTACTTGATGCACAAGACAAAGTAACTAAAGATATTTTTAACAGCTTAGAACACGGAGAGGAAATAGAATTAAACGAGGTTTACAAACTGTATCGATATACCGAAGATGATATTTTTGTAATCATAAAATCTGAAGAATGGGAAGAGGTTTTACAGGTTTTAACTGATGGAGATAATTTTGTATTTGAGCAACTTTAAAAAAATAAACTAATTTTAAAATGGAACATAAACAGCAAATTTTATTCAGGAAATTATTAAAGAAAAACGATTTTATTAAATCCGATACATCAAGTAATAAAAAGTTGATGGAATTTACAAAAGAAACAAAACATAATACTGTTATCGTTTATACTTATGAAATAGTAGAAGTTTATTTTTTCGGGGCAAAAGTAGAAGATGCCGAAGTTTTAACTATTTCTAAATTTAAAACATTATACAAAAAATATACAGGAGAAAATTTTTTAACAGAATAAAAAAATAAACTAATTATGAACAACCTATTTTTAACATTAAGAGCTAAAAGAGTTATGTTTTCTTTTGAACGCATAGACGGAACAGTAACTAAAATAACAAACATAGAATTAACTAAAGATGAAAATATTTATCTAGCCAACGGGAGAAGAGTATGTAAAAACTTATATAACGAACTTCAAAAATTAAACTAATTATGGCAAACAATAAACTAATTAACATACAAGGATCTATTTCAAAAAATAACGGAACTAGTTTTACTAAAGAAGAAGAACAAGGTTTATTAGCTTCTTTAATTGATTTAATAGAAAAGAAAGGCTGTTTTTTTGGTGGCGGAATTAATAACGAAAATTAAACTAATTATGAGAAAGCCAAAAGGTTTTTGGGACGTAAAAGAGAATAGGCAGTCGGAAGCCTCCAAACACCCCAACAGATACAGTTTTAAAAAAAGTTACTCTAGGGCTTATATTAACAGTACCGCCGAGGAGTTAAATAAATATTTTGGAGTGCAAGAAAGAGCCTTAGACGGCTTTTGGAAAATAAAAGAAAATAGACGGAAAGAGGCAAGTAAATACAAAAGGCTTCACGATTTTAGACGGAAAAGCCACAGTGCGCACAGGTGGTGTAATGAAGCCGAACTAATAGAATATTTTAGTAATGATAATAATTGCGATTACTATTGGTTAAGCCAAGCACACAGGGAAACAGAAGCTATAAAATACAGAAGCAGAGTATATTTCAAGAGAGGTAACGCAAGAGCTTTTAAAAATTGTAGCGATGACGAGCTTAATAAATACTTTGGAAAAATAACTATTAAGCCAAAAGGTTTTTGGAATATAAAAGAGAATAGGCAAGAAGAAGCAAGTAAACATCTTTGTATAGGGGATTTTGCTAAAGCTTATTCAAAAGCTTATACATCTTGCTCTAAGAAAGAATTAAACAAATACTTTCCGAACAGCGTTATAGATGGAAGACTAAGAACAAATGTATATAAAGCTGTATTCCCTGATAATTCTATATACATAGGTATAACATCAACACCAAGGAAGCGATTTTATTGCCACTTAAACTTAAAAGGTTCAGTTTACGAACATATATTACTTACAAAAACAACACCAACTTTTGAAGTAATTGTTAGTAATATTGAAGTTTTTAAAGGCGGGCAAATGGAAAAAGATTTAATAAAAAAGTACAAACTAACTCATAATGTTTTAAATAAAACTAAAGGTGGTGAATTAGGTAATTTAACATCTAAAAATTAAACTAATTGTCATGAGCGATAAAAAACAAGTACAAAAAAAAGAAGAAGAAGTTATATGCTGCGGTTATTTTGAGCAAACTATTAAAAACTATCAATGGTTCAGTAGGACAGATAAAGAAACAGGAAATAAACTACTTATAATGCCTTGCTTTCCTGATAACAAAATAAGAATAAATAATTGTCCTTCATGCGGTAAAGAAGTCCGTAACATAGAAATAAAAGAAGATATATTTAATAAACACTTAAAAAAAACTAATTAAAAATGAATAACAATATAATTCATGTCATAACAAGTAAAAAAAATAAAAGAGTTTTTAGCTCAGATAATTACTATGAAATTTTTGAATGGATTAAACTAAATCAAGACGCAAAAATTAGAACTTGTGATTATATAGGTAAAAATAAAATAATGAGCAGAAAACTGTTTTTAAGAAACTTTTTAAAATTTACTAACGACCATTATAAGTTTTTTATTTTAGCTCAACTATTAGTGCCTCAAACCAATAATTTAAGAGACCTTATTGCTGAAATGGGATTAAAAACTAAATACAATGAATTTAGGACAGAATTTAACTAATTAAAAAAGATTACAATGACAGCGGAACAATTTTTAAAGTCAAAATTATCAAAAAAAGATAAACACGTTGCCTTCACTCATCAAGAAAAAAAAACTATTCTTATTTGGATGCGTCAATACGCTAAATATATGATTTTAGAAGATATGAAAAGCCGTAATGAATGTTCGGAATAAAATCAGAATCGGGATATTTCAAAACCTTTAGCGTTGAAACAATATATAACTATATTATAAACACAGAAGATAAAGAGCTAAAATATATTTATGAATTTCAGGAACGAACACAAAAAGAATTTCTAAAAACCTTTTTAATTATTTCAGGAAATTACGATCACTACTTAAACTTAGAAAAAAAACTAAATCCTAAATTATCACTAGAAGAATATGTCAAGAAATACAAAGAATTACAAAAGGTTTCACGAAGTCGTGAAAATGGCTTTCGAGTCTTTTGCAGAGAATAACCTAACTTTAGACGAAGTAGCAGAATCAACAAAGTTAGACAAAGACTTCTTACTTATGCTTTTAAATAATGAAGCTCAAGTATTGATGGGTATAACTAGATTAATTTATTTTGCTAATTTTAGAATAATTGTAAGGAAATACAATATGAAAACATTTACTACTAAACATATATCAGATAATGTAATAATGATTTGCAGAATAGTAGAACCTAAATGTCATATTCATTTTGATAAAATAACAGGGGAATTTTTCAATATAAAATTTAAAAGAAAAAAACGAGAAAAAAAACTATCAGAATTTGAACTAAACCAAATACTGCAAGATTTTAAAGCTTTTCAGCAAAGCAATATAAACAAAAGTTATACTGAACGTAAATTCGAATAACAAAAAACAATTACCTTTGTGTGTAGTTTTCTACACACTTTAACTATCTTTACAAACTCAAAACAACAATACCAAAAAACAAAAATCATGAAATTAGTAGGAACACAAGAAGCAACTAAATCAATAGAAATAATTTTTAACATATTTAAGAATAGTGAAGCGGAGATAAGACCTCATTTTGTTTTAACAGGTGCTAGTGGTAGTGGAAAAAGCGTCACTATAAGCACAATGGCTAAAAAACACAATATTGGATACTTTGAAATAAACGCTGCCCAATTAACTAAAGAAGGCACAAGTGGCAATAGTTTAAGTAAAGCATTAACACCTTTGAGTAATTTAGGAGGAAAACCAACTATTTGTTTTGTAGATGAATTTGACAAACTATTTATTTCTGGAAATTCTAATTCAGAATTAGCGCACGAAAGTACTAACGGAGTTCAGAATGAATTTCTAAAAGTACTAGAAAGTAATACAGCTACAGTTTTCGGAGATTACGGCAAGTATATTGAAGCTTCAGCATCTAACGTTTTATTTGTTTTTGCAGGAGCTTTTAATGGGGAAGAAAATATTGGTATTGATAGACTACGTGAACTAGGTATTAAAACTGAATTTTTAGGTCGTGTAGGTTTAGCTTTTAGCTTAAAAAAACTAACGCTAGAAGATTTATTTCAAGTACTTGAAAACTCTCCTTTGCTAACTAAATATTTAGAGTTGTTTATTGATGCAGACAAAGAGAAAACTATTTTAGAAATTAAAGCGTACTTGCAAAAAACTTATGCTAATAATACGTTAGGGGCTAGAATTATAACAACATTAATAAACCAATACTTTATAAATGGCAAACTAACTGATAATGAAGTTAAGCAGATTACTTTTCAAAATAAAATGAAATTAAAAGAATAATAAATGCAAGAAAGAAATAAAAAACTAAAAAACAGGGTATTAAAAGCTAGAGAAGATTTAAGTAATTTAGACGTAAAAAAGCCAGTTGATGAATTTTCAGTAATCTACCCCGAATATATTAAAGGGGCAGATTCTAAAGAAAAAATTAAAGCAAAAACTAGACTAAGAAATCTATTTTACTGCAAAACTTTCGATGAAGATTTTACAAGAAAAATAGAATTATTTGTTAAACAAATTAAAAACTAATAAAATGAATGACAATGAAATAAACTACGATAAATTAAGGTATCCATTGAAGATTGAAAACGTTGATTTTAGAGTGCAACAAGTTTCTCCAAAAGGATATATAACGCTTTTAGCTTACAAGGATGCCAGAGTTGATATGCAAAGACTTGATGAAGCTGTAGGTTGCTTAAATTGGAAGAGAGAGCATACTAGAGATAACAAAAACTGTATTGTATCTGTATGGGGTGGTACAGAAAGAGGATGGGTATCAAAAGAAGATACAGGAACTGAAAGTTTTTCAGAAAAAGAAAAAGGTTTAGCATCTAGTTCTTTTAAAAGAGCTTGTTCAAATTGGGGTATCGGATTAGAATTATATGATTATCCTATTGTGTTTTTTCAATTATATTCAAATGAATTTAGCACATACGAAGTAACAGTCAATAATAAAAAAGTTACAAAAGCTAAAACCACCTTTGATTTTAAACTAAAAGAATGGAAATGGGAACTAGAGCTTGACATTAATAAAAAAGTAAAAAGGTTGGTCGGTCACGATAATCAAGGAAGACCTAGATTTGATTCTAACAAAAAATTTAACGGAGTTCAGGAGGATAAACCACCAACTAAAACACCCACAACAACACCAACAGTGGCACAACAAAAACCACCAGTTACCCAAGCTATAAAACCACTACCTATAATGGTTCAAGATTCTACTCAATGGAAAGCTATGAAGACACTTATTGATGCAGGAACTTTAACTAATATAACCCAAGTAGAAGCTAAATACATGTTAACACCTGTAACAAAAGCTAATATTCTTAAACTGATAAAAGATTACTCTTTAAAACAAACTAAAAAAGATTAAAAGTAAATATTGATATGGAAAAATGGAAGCCCCTAACACACAATAATTTTGAAAACTATAGTATTTCTAATTCAGGAAGACTAAAAAACACCAATAATGGTGGTATTATAAAAACAAGAATTCAAAAAAAAACAGGATTAGTTTTCTGTGATTTATCTAAAATAGTAGATAGCAAACGATTAAGGATAACTATTTATATAACTAGAGAGGTTGCAGAGGGTTTTGTAGAGAAACCACTAGATTTTAACGAAAAACAATACGTTCCTACGCATAAAAAAGGCATCTCAAAAACAAATAATTTAGCTAGAAATATTGAATGGGCTACATTTTCTGTTCTCTCCAAAAGAAACATGGCTAAAGCTTCAGATGAACAAAGAAACAGATTAAGCAAACACAATAAAGAGAAGTTTAAAAACTACAAGAAAAAAAAGTATATAAAAATTGCAGACAGACTAAACTATAAAAAATAGACTAATTATGATAAAAAGCAATAAAGCAGAAATAAGTAAACTAATTATTCACAAAGTATCAAATAAATTTAACGGAGGTAAAAATACTTATTCAGATGATCCAATAAGATGGGATGAAGAAAGCTACGAACTAATGCTGCCTTATTTATTAAAACCTTTTGGAAGTTTAGTATTGAGCCACAGATTTCACAATCCTGCTACTAGATTAAATCAAATAACAGATAAAGTACTAAACGATGATAAACTATTTTTAGAGCAGTCCAAAGAAATAGTAGAGCATTTATATAATCAGTCGGGTAATTCAGCTAACATCAAAACAGGCGATGTTTTAGTAGTACATTTTCAAGGTGTTGAATATCAAGATATTTTAGTTGATGCTATTGGTGTTTTTAAAATAGAAAAGAAGTCTCAATTTTTTCAAACTTATTTAGATGAAGAAGATAGTAGTTTTGATATAGTTACGCAATCAGGAATATCAATTAAGAAATTCGATAAAGGATGCTTAATATTAAATACGGTTGACGACCATGGGAGAGTAGTTTTATCAATCGATACTAATAACTATGACGCTAACTACTGGTACAAAGATTTTTTAAACGTTAGGTATTCAGACGATAAAAACTTTCATACACACACTTATTTAGATATGTGTAAGCAGTTTTCTAGCGATTCTTTAATGAGTAAAAAAGTAAAAGGCGAGTTTTTATCTGCTTCTTTATCTTTTTTTAATTGCAACGACACAGCAACGCACGAAGACTTTAAGGACGAAGTTTTTGAAAATGAAGAACACAAAGGTTTGTTTGATACTTACAAAAACACTTACCAAGCATTTAATGACGTAGTTGTAAGGAATAATTTTGATATTTCATATCCAGTAGTTAAGAAAGAGAAAAGTAAGCTTAAAACAGATATTAAACTAGACACAGGTATTAAAATAATGCTAGATGTTGAAGATGAAGACGCAGCAAAAGAACATTTAGAAGTTGGGTACGATGAAGAAAAGAAGATGAAATACTACAAAGTTTACTTTAATTCTGAAAAATAAAAAAAATGACACAACTAGATTTACCAAAAAAAGATAAAGAAGGCAATAGCTACTTAAGTTACTCTCAAATACAACTTTTCAAAAAAGATAAAGAAGAGTATTGTAGAAGATATATTTTAGGCGAGAAATTCGAAGGAAACGCTTATACTGACTTTGGTAGTAAAGTTGGCGAAGCTTTAGAAAAAGGTGATTTTCTTAACTTTACCAAAATAGAATGTAAAACCCTTATTCAATGCGAAAGATTAGATGAATTTGAAAAGGAAGTTAAACTTTGCTTCGATGGGTTTTATGTAACAGGATATATCGATACAAACACCAAGGATTACTCTAAAATAATTGATTACAAAACAGGGGGAGAAAATAAAGAACACCAATATAAAGAGGAAAGTTACACTCAATTATGTTACTATGCTTTAGCTTTAAGACAACAGTATGGAATAACACCCGATACAGCGCAAGTAAGCTTTATAAGAAGAAAAGGAAACGCCTACAAAGGGCAAAAGCTAAAAGTAAGCAACGAAGTAGTGGTTATAGATGTAGATATAAGTTTAGAAAGGCTTAAAAAGGTTTATTGGGAAACTATAACTTTAGCAAAAGAAATAGAATTGTTTTATAAAAACAACAAAACATAATGAATTTAAAGCAATTAATTGAGTTTTTTGATAGTCAAGAGCTAACGGACGAGCCGATAATGTTAAATAAGGCTACTACTATAGTAAATCAAAAAAAGTTCGTTAAAAGCCATATAAACTATATTAAAGGAAATAGCGGAAACAAAGCATTTTCACCATACCTCAACAGATTAATACAACTTTATAAAATACTAAAAACAAAATAACAATGGGAGCAACTAAAGAATTATCGCAAACTTACAGGCAAATGGGAGAAGATTATCTAACTGATATTGATATGTCAGGAGGACTGTATTTAGAACATCAAAAACTAAACAAACAAAAGTTAGAAGTAGAAGTAACAAATTTTGGTTTTTTCAGAAAAGCACAACTAAACGGATTAGAAATTTCAAAAGAAAAGTTATATGAAATTATTGGTATAGAAGATACCGCAGGAATGACACTTGAATTTCATTTGTTTGAATTTGAGAAACGTGACAGTAAGCATAAATTAATCTTTACAGAAAAGAACGTAGAATAATATGGCGCAATTTGAAAGATTAGATATAGGAGCTTTAGGACTAATACAAGAAACGGAAGACGGTAGAATTAGACAAATAGGACTAACGGCAGAGCAAAGTAAAATGTTGCAAATATTAGTAGCCTCTATGAGCCAAGGACAACCGTTAGTCCAGATGGGAAAAGAATACGATTTAATTTTAAAAAGAAACCAATAAAAAACAAATTATGAAACAATCACTTTACAACATCAACGAAGAGCAATTAAAATTAGTAGAACAGTTAATGCAAAATGAAGGAGAAATAACTCCTGAAATAGAAGAGCAATTAGCGTTAAACGAAAAGAACCTTAGACAGAAATCAGTCGCTTATATGGAGGTTATTTCAAATCAAGAAATGAAAGTTTCAGCTATTGATTCTGAAATTAAAAGATTACAAGCTTTAAAGAAGTCAAAGCAAAATATTGTTAATCGATTAAAAGAAAATTTACTTTTAGCAGTTAAAACTTTCGGAACTTTTGAAGTGGGAACTTTAAAATTTGGAACTAGAAAAAGTACTGTTTTGGAAATGACAGAGGGAAATATTAGTGCTATTCCTTCTGAATTTAAAACCTCAACAACTACAGTAAAAGTAGATAAAACAGCTATTAAAAAGTTTATAGCTATTAAAGGTAATGAAATAGACGGCTGCAAATTAGTAACAAACTTAAACCTTAAAATAAACTAAAGATTATTTAATGGATTACTATTTAGAACAAAATAATTCTTTTTTGAGACTACAAAAAGAATACAAAGAACACAAAAGTATTGTAGTCGCTTTTGATTTTGATGATACAGTTTATGATTACCATAAGAAAGGCAGATTATATAACGACGTTATAAACCTTTTAACTGAATTAAAAGAGATTGGATGCTACCTTATTTGTTGGACTGGGAATACAGATTATGAATTTGTAGAAGGTTATTTAAATAACAATAATATACCTTTTGACAGCATTAACGAACCCCCTCCCTTCTATAAATCGCAAAGCAGAAAAATATACGCAAACGCATATTTAGACGATAGAGCAGGGCTTAAACAAGTGTACAACGAATTAAAACTTTTAATAAAAAAACACAATGAAAATTAAATCAATTTCAGTAAAAAACTTCAAAGCTTTAGACGAGCAAGAAATGACTTTTGACGGAGCTTCTGCAATAATTACCGCAGGAAACAACAAAGGTAAAAGCAGTATTCTAAACGGATTAATAAGTAGATTCCGTGGGGAAAAACCCGAATTTATAGTAAAGAAAGGAGAAGCGAAAGGAGAAAACATAATGGAGCTCACAGACGGTTCTGTTATTAAATGGAGCTTCACAGAAAAAACAGAGAAGTTTCAGTTTACTACACCTGAACAATTAGTTGTTAAAACAGGAGTTCTAAAAGCTATCGGGAAAAGATATTTTGGAGAAAAATTTGATATTGACAAGTTTATTAACGCTAGTAAAAACGAACAATTAAAGCAGGTTCAAAGATTAGTAGGTATAGACTTAACAGAGCTTGATTTAGAGTATAAAAAAATATACGAGCAAAGAACTGACGCTAATAAAGAAATGAAGCGAATTATAGCTTTAGACACTAAATTACCTGAAGAAGTTTCAGAGCCAAATATCCAAGTATTAAAAGAACAAAAATCAGAATTAGAAACTAAAAATTCAGCTTTAAAATCTGATTGGAAAACAAACAACGAAGCGCATCAAAAAGAAATTACTGATTTTAATACAAATGTTCAATCTGCAATAGACGCTAAAAAAGAATATTCTGATGCTCAAACAGAATTAGAAAAACACAAAGGGAAAGCAATTGGAAACTTTATAGATTTCAAAGCATTAGAAAAAGCTATTAATAGTCTTCCAGAAATTAAAGAAATGAAAGTTATTACAACTTTAGTAGAACCTAAATATCATTCTTTTGTAGAGATTGACCAGAAAATTGAAACCGCTTTTGGAGAAAAATCTAAATTCGACAACTACGAAAAAGATTTAAAATCATATAATAAATGGGTTAAATCAGGTAAAGACCAAAGAGTAAGAATTGACAGCCTTAATGAAAAACTAAGTAAAATTAAAGCCGAAAAAGTTGAAGTAATTAAAAACTCAAATTTACCTGAAGATTTTGAAATAAATGATGAAGGATTACTTTACAAAGGGCTTCCTTTAGATCATAATCAAATATCTAGTTCAGCTAAATATATTTGTGCCTTAAAACTTGGAGTGTTATTCCTTGGGGAAATAAAATCGATTCATTTTGATTGTAGTTTCTTAGACAAAAATTCACTTCAAGAGGTTCAAGATTGGGCTAAAACACAAGACTTGCAGCTTTTAATTGAACGTGCTGATTTTGAAGCAGGAGGCATTCAATACAACATTATAAACTAAATAAACTTTAAGAAGTAGGTTTACAATAAATCTACTTCTCTTTTTAAACAACTAAAAAAAACCAAGAAATTATGACTAAGCAACCTCAACAACTTATTAAAGAAATGTTTCCTACACTTCCTTTAGCACATAGAAATCAAATAACAACAGCCTTACTACATAAAAGCAGGACGTTAAATATCCCCTTTAAAGATTTAGCTGACGAATATAAAATATACAATGATAAAGAAAGGGAAAAAGGAATCCCTTTATTTTTAAAGAAAATACTAATGACCGCAGTTGTTATTGAAGATAACGACAACCTAAAAGACACCTACTATGACAATCAATATGACCAAGTAGCAAAAAAAAGCGGTAAGCAATTTTTAAACGGTTTAGAGAAGTTGTACCTACGTGAATTTAACGATTTGGCTACTCAACAACAAATGAACACAAACGACTTAATGAAATACAAGGAAATAGCTATCGAGGCTTTAAGCTTTTGTTTTGATGAAGATTTTAAAGGTTTAGGAGTTGTTATTGACACTTGGGCAAAGAACAAAAAAGACCGTAAAAGATTTGTAGGTATAGCTAATCAAATTAAAAAACAAAGCCTAAAAACTGAAAAGGAAATGATTAACGCTACAAATTCAATTCAGCTTAAATAATATAACAATGAAAGATAAAGATTTCAAAACAAAAGAATTAATAGAGTTATATGAATCAATTATACATGGATCAGAAGATACAATGGGGTTGCTCGATTGTTACGACACCTACTACTCTGGATGCTGGGATGAGCAACTAGTAAAAGTAGATACACTAAAGAAAGAATTAAAAATAAATAATGGAAATATACCTGGTTAAACAAGCCGACAACAGCTTTAAAGTTGCATACGGTTCAGACTACGAAAAGATAAAAAAAATAAAGGAAGGAAGAATGATTAAATGCGAGATTTCAGCACCTAGAAATATGGTGCTTCACCGCAAGTTTTTTTCATTAATAAATTTAGTTTACAAAAACCAAGAAAAATACAACAACAAAGATAAATTACGTGAGGACTTAATTATTAATGCAGGTTTTTTCGATGAAATTATCGGTGAAAATGGAATAATAAAAAAAGCCAAATCGATAAGTATTGAAAAAATGAATCAAGATGAATTCGATAATCTATACAACAGAGTATTGGATGAAATAGCAAAAACCTTCAACTTTAATAAAGAATCTACAGCGAAAGAAGTAGAAAAATATTACTAAAAACAACACTTAAAATACCAAATACAATGAGTAAATTACTAAAAAATCCAGATACTAAACTAATTATTGAAGTTGTAAAAAAACACACCAGTTATTCTTACAAAGATCTAAACATCAAATCAAGAAAAAGACCACTAGCTCAAGCAAGATTTTTAATAATGCACCTACATTTAATTCACACCAAAAACTCACCAAAAGACATAGGTGGATTATTTGGAAAAGATTACTCTATAGTTTATTACGCAGATAAAACAATACAGAACCTAATGTTCACCGATAGAGAATTTAGAAAGGTTACTAAATTAATAGAAAAAGATATTATCAATAACCTAAAAGCAATCGAAGAAGAATCAACAAAAACATCTTCTCCTAAAAAAGAACATTCTATGTTAACTATTTAGTTAATAACTTATACTAAAAATATTTATTTTTTCAACGAAATAACCACTATATTTGCATTATAGTATTGTCTGTGGCGGATATAATACTATCATACATAACGAAAATATACAATAACCTTATTAGGAGTAGACACCGCCACTGTCGAAACTAATAAGGTTTTTTTGTACCAAATATTAAAAAGTTTGTCGGAACTACAAAAACCGAAATACATCATGGCAGAAGTAATATTAAAATTCTACGAACACATAAATATTAAAAACTTCGTTAGCGTATCTTTAACTCATAAATCAGAAAGTGAGCAATTATTATATTTATCAATAAATAGTAACGGAGAAACACTTGTGAATATTTTAGATATAGACACCGCTGTTCGCTTCTCAAGAGAACTTAAAAGAAACATATCAATAGCTAAAGCTATCGAAAAAGCAAAAGGTCTTTAATATGAATAGTTACGACCTAAGCAGAGCTTTTATAAATTTTAGCTTTGAAAATCCCACGAAAATTAAACCAAATCATTACGCTTTGTATTTCTTTGCAATAGAACAATGTAATAGATTAGGATGGAAAAAACAATTTGGACTCCCTACTACGATGGCTATGGAAGCTATTGGTATTAAAAGCTACAACACCTACATAAAAACATTTGACGAATTAGAGGCTTTTAGCTTCTTTAAAGTACTCGAAAGAAGCAAAAACCAATACTCATCAAACATAATTGAGCTATCAAAATTTGACAAAGCACTTGATAAAGCACTTGATAAAGCATTTATAAAGCACGATACAAAGCACTTGATAAAGCAAAGTGAAAGCACAGTACAAAGCACAGTACAAAGCATTGATAGTATAATAAAACAAATAAACAAATTAACAAGTAAACAAATAAACAAATTAACAAGTAAACAAAAAGAGGGTTTTTTGTCTGCAACAAAAAAAGGGATAGAGTTTTTTAAAATTCAAGTTATCGAAGAAAAACCAAAAAATGAAATTACAACAGTAGAGCTTTATCCAACTTTTGATGATTTTTGGGATTTGTACGATAAAAAAACTAGCAAACCAAAATGTCAAAAAAAATGGAAAGAACTTAAACAATCAGATAAAGAAAAAATAATGGTTTTTATTCCTAATTACAAATTATCACAACCAAATAAAAAATACAGAAAAAACCCAGAAACATTTTTAAACAACGAAAGTTGGAATGATGAAATAATACAAAATCAAAATGGAGAAACCGAAAAACCAAAATACTTTGCAGGTCGTCAAACAAAAGAAGATATTATTGCCAACTCTACAGGATGGGGATTTGTTGATAAAAATGCAGAGCAAAGCTAATTTAGGATCACTTAGTTTTTTAAAAGAAAAATCTGTTCGTATTGACGAAATCGTACACAATGAGGTTTTTGGTAGGACAATTGAATTGATGTTCACTAAAATATCTGTTTTAGCAGGATTAAAAGGAGTTATTTCAGAAGCAGACAAACAAGATATTGCAAGTATTGTTTTAAGCTGTTTTAAGGAGTTATCTTTAGAAGACATATATAAAGCGTTTCAATTAGAAAGAAGTTTATCTTATCCTACTCAAACAGACCATTACAGCCTTTTTAATGCGGTATATGTTAGCACTATCCTTAAAAAATTTAAAAAATGGAAAGGAGAAATGAGGATTGAACATAAAATAGGATTAGATAAAGCTCCCGAGGTTAATATCACAGAGGAAGAAAACTCCAAGGCTTTACAGAGTGGTTTAGTTAGATTAGAGAATGAATTTAAGCAGACAGGAATTATAGCATCTTCTAGTTCTCATATCTATGATTTTTTACTAAAAACAGGTAAGATGTCTTCACCTACTGTAGAAGAAAGAGACTCTATTGTTAAGCAAGCTAAGACAGCAGTAAATCACAGGAAAAGATTAAATAGGCACACTTCAAATATAACACTAAGTAATTCTTTTTTTTCAGAGTGCAAAAGGATTCATTTACAATTGTATTTTAGTAAGTATTTGAATGTCACAAACAATGAAAAAATAAGTACAAAAATAGTTTCGGCTAAATATAGTACTGGAGCTATAAGTAGAGCAGATTATGATTTAAAATCTAAAGAAATAATTAATGAAATAACAAAAGATTTTGACAGAAAAATGCTTGAGGATTTAATTACAAAATGGTCAATGGATCAAAAACAAAATCATTTTTTAAGATTACTAAAAATGAAACGTAAAACAATAAAATAATTATGGAATTAAGTAACATAGAAGAAATTAGAAAAAAAATGGCTTTACAAATTTACAGTAAAGCATTACATAGATTTATCCCTGGAGAAGAAGTAACAATCTCTTTAATCCAAAGAAAATGTAGATGTGGTTTTCATTCAGCATCAGCAGCTTATAATTTACTACTTTCAAATAAAGAAGTAAAAGAAATAGAAGGTAAATCAGGAGTTGGAATAATAATATAAACAACAAAGAAATTATGGGTATTAAAGAAGCATTAATTGAATCTGAAATATATACACTAATACCAATTATGGCAGTATTATGGTTGTTATATTACTGCATTAGAAAAAATAAAAAACATTAAATAAAACATTTGAAATGAGTAAAAAACAAGAATTAATCGATTTTGTAATTAGTAACGAATTTATAACTAAACCAAGTTTACAGGAGCAGTTTAAGTGCTTATTAGATGAAACTATAACCGAGCAATTACGTATAGCTGGTGTTAGCCAACTTTTAGGATGCCAACATTCCGCTGTACTTGTAACAGGTAAAGACGTAGGAAAATGTGCTGATTGTGGAATTGAAATGACGAAGAATTGGCAACCTAATTGTGGTTAACATTTTGTATATAAAATGTAGCGTATTAAAGCAGGTAATTAAATAAACAAGCAATATTAATTAAAAACAAATGCCGACTAAAGCAGTAACAAGCTATATTTTATATACGTTGTTAGTTTTTAGCACGGTAATTAGTAACTGAATATAATAAAAAAACGAAATGAAAACATATAGAATACTTAATTTATATGCTTGTTTAGGAGGCAATAGATTAAAATGGGATGAAGTGGCAAAAGAATTAGGAATTAAAATAGAAGTTATAGCTGTAGAACCTGACCCTGAATTAGCAAGGTTATATCAAGAGCGTTTCCCTAACGATATTGTAATTATTGAAGATGCACACCAATATTTATTAAAACACTTTAAAGAATTTGATTTTATATGGAGTTCACCACCGTGTCCGACTCATAGTAAAGCAAGGTTTGCAAGAGCAAGTACAACAACCGCAATGTTTCCAGATATGAAGTTATATGAAGAAATTATATTTTTAGATAAATGGTTTAAAGGCAAATATGTAGTTGAAAATGTAAAGCCTTATTACACACCTTTAATTCCCGCAAAACAAAGAGGTAGACACTTGTACTGGACTAATTTTAACTTGCCTAATAATTTGAACGAAAGAAAAGGCGGTATAATGGAAGGTAAAGACGAGGTTAACAGATGGAGTGAATTTCACGACTACGATTTTACAAAGTACAAAGGAAGTCAAAGGCGAGATAAAGTCGCACGAAATTTAGTAGACTACCAAGTTGGTAGAACTATTTTAGAAACAGCTTTAGATATAACAAGAAAGCAAAACATACAGCAAGTCGATATGTTCGAAGCACGAGTATAGTGCTAAAACTAACGTGGTGCAGCTAATGCGTTGTTGCGGATTAAAAACTAATAATATTAAATAAAATACAGAACGAAATGGAACAAATTAGAAATGAAATAATAAGTATAATTAGAAATCCCAATATTTATAATGAAGATAGGGTTGAGGAATTAGTAAACTTAATAAAAAAAGACAGAAAAGAGCAATTACGTATAGGTGATGTTGGCAGTATTACGGAATTAGAATTAAAAAATATTCTTATTGATTTTGGAGATATTGTTAAAAAAAGCTTAAACAAAGAAGTAGTTGATATTGCTGAATCATTCGTAGTTTACAATAGAATAAAAGACTAAAAATAATAGTACGTAGTATTACTGCCAACGCAGGCGTATATAAAAAGTAACGGATTAATAAACTGAAAATTTAATAAAATGATAAAAATAAAAGTAGAATTACCAAGGGGATTTACGAATGTAGGCGTTAGTTTAAGCAATGACTTAATAGCAAATACAAATGATAGTGCAAATTGGGACACATTAAGGTTTCCATTGCCTAAGCCGACTTTTAAATGGCATATACATTCTTACGAAGATGAAAATAAAATAGTACATCTAATTGATAAGCAATAGATAAGTTATTTTTTATATACGTAGTTGTATAGTCGTTTCAATGCTTTACAACGCATTAGCTATGATTTGTTGCGTATAAACAAGCAGAATTATTAAAGATTAACAGAAATAAAATTATAAACTAGAATACTAAAGTCAGCACAATATAGCAATGAATTATAGCTGTTGTTGGCTTTAGTTTTCTCTTAAAAAAATAAAATCATGAATTTAAAGATAACACAAGAACTAAAAGATAAAATAAGCCAAGCCTTGGATAATATCTCAGACGAAGATTTAGAAAAGTATTTTCCTGAAGATACAAGACCTAAAGGGTGGTTAAGTATTGAGGATTATTTACCGCCGATGTTGGCGATAGATATTTCAAAAGGTGCTACTGCTTACAGGATTAAGCGGAAAGATGGCTCAATAGGGGAAACCTTCGTAAGCGACCACAATATTTGGTATTATGAAGCTAAACAAGAAGGTATTACTCATTGGTTTAACGAGTGATTCTAAATTAAAGCCAACGCACCCCCTTATATGATTTGTGCGCCTTTATAGTAATATTAAAATAAGTAAGTAAAATAATAAAATCAACAGTAATAATCAAAATAAAGACCTACCAAGCATTAATTATATGAGTTGTTAGGCAATTTTAAAATTATGGAGAATAAAAGATACCTGCTGAA
>JACSEL010000001.1_pt1 | contig 87249 bp, 98 predicted proteins | sample 8223121 | NCBI WGS metagenome assembly JACSEL01 (sample SAMN15704502, study PRJNA253121) | viral metagenome | isolation source: viral DNA from sea star tissue collected in USA, Friday Harbor USA, Seattle... | host: Pycnopodia helianthoides | collected 2013 | reverse complement strand
CCGGGACGGACGGTAAAGAGTTTGAGGCGGACGTAACGGATACCGAATACGTGGACCGGCTCGCCTTTAACCAGCCGATGCCCAGCCCGATCAGCGTTAACGCTATCAAAGAACTGCATGCCCTTGTCGAAAGCTTGCAAGAAGTTGTTGAGGCGCAAGGAAAAAGGCTTAAAAAACTGGAGAAAAAATGATAGAAGGATCGTTGTTGTATATTTTGGAATTTATTATCGCATGTATCTTTTGTTTTGTGATCCCCTCGGCTTTGTTTTGGATAATATGGTTCGAAGGCTTGAACAAGTTTAGGGATATAGGCAAGCGGATGCGATCAAGGAAAGGGAAAGAAAAATGATGGAAGGCTTTTTTTGTGGCCGTATTTTATTGTATAATTGCCCTGTTGTTGACGTACCGCCCAAAGATATTGCACGGGAATATTGTGTTTTTTGACAGCTCATTCCCCTTTGATGCGCCGGGATTTTTACCGGTCCGAGGCCGGCAAAGGGAAGGGGCAAAATCCACTAGGCCCACTATCGTGGGCGCACCATGTGGACTGTTTAACTTGTATAAAGTGCCTTTTGGCATGGAAGTCAGGCTTGCCCACGCCGTAATTTGCGGCGTGGGCAAAAAACCCCTTTGATGCGCTGGGCATTTTACCGGTTCGAGGCCGGCAATGTGGGGCGGATGAATGCTAATGAATGTAATGAATCTAATAAAAAACCTTGGAAAAATTATGGAGAGTTTTATGATGGTAATGGCGTTAATGGCGTTAATGACGTTTTTAATAGGCTTGGGCTATGTTATAGGGGCAAGATTTGAAAGGGAGAAGAAACTGATGCCCCCCCGTTGCGTCCCCCCGTTGCCGATGAACGATAAGGATGATCCGAACGATAAGGATGATCCGAACGATAAATTGAACGATAAGGATTAAACGATGGAAATACTGACGGATTGGCTCATTGAAAACATTGTCCTCTTGCTTGGGGCCCTCGGGCTCGGCGGTGCCGGTGGCTTGCTCGGGGACAAACTGGCCGATAAAAGACAGGATGTAGCCATTGAGAAAATAAAGGCGGACCTTGTTGAGATGCGGGGGGATCATAATACGAACTCCTCGAACGACGAGAACCTAAAAAGCCGTGTGGAATTGATGGCAAAAGAACAGCGCGAACTGAACAGAGAGGTTAAAGCCATGATCAGGGACCAAAAAGAGGACAACAAAGACATGATCAGGGAACTGAACAAAGCGCTGCAACAACAAGGCACCAACTTTACGGAGATGGTTAATAATATTGGCAATAAATGTACGGAATCGATGATCAGGTTTTACGAAAAGAAATAGGGCACCTTGATTTTTTACTGAACGCTTATGGTACCTATATACATTGACACGGATGATATATCCAAGGCGTTTTTTATGACCCGTGAACAGGTCTCTGGCCTTTTGAACGCAGTCGTAATGGACGTAACGGCCTCCTTTGCGCGGAAATGGCAGGACGTTGCCCTCCGTACCCTAAAAGGGACAAAAAACGATTATGCGAAGGGCATAATAGTATCTGGGGATCTTCACGCTAAAGGCACTGTTACCCTTACGGGCTGGCTGAACAATGCGATGGAGAGCGGTTTTCCCGCTTTTGACATGAAGCCGGGGCTACTAAACGGCCCCAATGCGAAAACTTTGCGCGACGGGAAAACCAAATACAACACGGTGCCCTTTTCCCACGGCACCCCCACTGCCCTTCCCGACAGTGCCCTTTTTTCGTCAATACTGCCAAGCGAGGTTTACAATGCTATCCAAAAGAAACCCCAAGACGTAAAAACCCCGAGCGGAGGCCTAAGGACGAAAGGGCTACAAGCGTCCGAAATACCTGAACCCTACCGTGATCCCATAACACGAGGCGCTCCCCCGAACACGGATTTTAAAGCCTATACGCACAAGAATGCCCTATACGAGGGGGTATCTAAATACAAAGATCCGGTAACGGGGCAAAACACCTACAAATCGTTCCGTAGGGTAAGTTCCAACTCAGATCCAAACAGTTGGGTACATCACGGCTTCAAAGCCAAAAACCTGTCGGAACAAGCTTTAGGCGAAACGGCCATGCAAAAGGTGATGTCGGAAGCCGCAGACCGTTACTTAAAATCAATAGGACTGGTATGACAGATCCAAAACCTGTTGGCGCTTTAAACGGGATACTCCTTCCCGAAATAGTGCTCGTTGACAAGATAAACGCTTCCCTCAAACTATTGCGGGAGAACTATAACGAAATCCCGGACAAGAAACAATCAGGCCTTGCCCTTTTTGCCGGTTCCCAAAAACTGGGGAATTACGTTTTGTTCGACGAACTGATAGAAACGATCATTACCAGCGGGAAAAGCCCGGGGCATATTTTGGTCCGCCATTCGTACGATCTATCGGATTTGCAAGAGCCCGGGGCCTACCTGAACTTTGGGAACGAATCCGATAATTTATCTTCCATGGGCCTTGGGTCCGGGGACCACGGCCTTCATTACGGGCCTGAGGGGATCAATGATCCCGAAGGGCACGGCAATATATACTCAAAACGTTACGATGCCGAATACTACCTTACCCTTATAGGGCAGAACAAGAACCAAATTACAATGCTGTACCACTTTTTCAAGGCCCTTGTTTCCTCTATAAGCCTTCAGCTGGAGACTTTCGGCCTCCAAGGGCTCAAGATGAGCGGGAACGGCATGACTACCGATCCCCGTGTCCCCCCTAACCTTTTCGTGCGGGTCCTTACGATGTCCTTTAATTATGCTACCTACTCCCCGTCCCTGTTCCGTGAAACCGTTGCGCCTTGGAAAGGCCTGGAAATAAAAGCCAAGGCCTGATGTTCATAAAAGGCTTAAATAGTTGTTTTTTGTTTTTGGCCGGCGTACCTTTGGTTTAATATTTAAAGGGGATCGTACCTAACCCCGATGATAGCCGGCGGCCTGTTCAAGGCCCGCTTTATTAAAGAACTTAGAGAACTTAGATAACCATGGGAAAGACTAAAACACCAGCACCAACACCAGTACCAACACCTGTACCTGTACCAGTACCAACACCAGCACAAGCACAAGCACAAAGGCCTGTGAACTGGAAAACGGCATGCAACGCCCTTGGCATCAGCGATCGGAGGGCTTTTGTTGTTAATAGCCGTTTTGGGAACTTAAAAACCACGCTAGAGGCCTGGAAAGCGTTGCTAAAGAAGCACAAAATAATAGGCTCTTGATCAAATACTTTCAAAGCTCGTTTTCATTTCTTCGATTTTTGAGGCCAGGGCATCGTATATATTTTTCCGTACCCCTTCAGTGAAGCCCGGCAGGTCTTTTTCCAACTCTTCTTGCCGGTACCCTTCGATGCCTAGTTTTATTTTCATTTTTGTGTCGTTCATTATCTTGGCTTTCTGTTTGAGATACTGTATTTTTTCGTTCAAACCTACCGCCTTTTCGAAATCCTGCATGTTCATTTTTGCCGTACTTTGTTTATGGCAGAGAATAACCACTTGGCCCCAAAATACAAAAATTGGCAAAGGGGCCCTGCCCCCAGTAAACCGATAGTGTCATACGGAACATCTAACCGAAGTATTACGGAAAATACGGCCTTCCATATAAAAACGTTTTTCCAGACAACAATAGGCACGCCTACCAACAAAGAAACAATCGCATCGTCAATGTGCCTTTGCTTGTATTTTTTAAAATTAAAACGCTTGTTGTTCTTGTCGGCCTCGTCGTGCGCCATTCCCCATAATAGGACATTCCACATTGCCCATCCCCCTATGCCTAACCCTATCATTCCCGTAATAGACAAACCCGGTACTGTTTCCATATTTCCCTAAATTTAAACCAAGCCCAAATATGTGCGGTATTTTTTGACTGAGCAAAGGTTTTGTATTAAAATATTTGGGGCCAACCGTACGATGCGAAAGGCCCGGGACACCACGGTAAAAAAAAAGGCCAACCCCGGGGAAGGTTGGCCCTCGTTGGTCCTTCCTAACATAAAAAAAGAAAAGGCACGCCGGCGGTGTGTGAACTACTCACAGACTAAATATCTGCGAGTTTCAGGGGTCAAGACTCCGGCTAATGCCGGCAGTTCGCCCTGACTTTTAAGTATCCGTCCCGGATACACGTATTTCTTTAGTTGCGAGGTTATAAGCCCGATACTTTTCACGTAGGATCGCCTTTAGCTTGGAAGCACTCATAAACGTTTTAGTGCCTTCGGTGTTAGCAATAGTACCATCATAGGGTGAACTACTCACAGACTAAATATCTGCAAGCTCCAGGGGTCAAGACTCCGGCTAATGCCGGCAATTCGCCCTGATTTTTTAGTATCTGTCCCGGATACACGTATTTCTTTATCCTAACCGGATTTGCATGCCAGGCAGTGCTCCAATTATTGAAACCGTGGACTTTGGGCACCGTCTTGTCTTTGCGTGAACTACTCACAGACTAAATATCTGCGAGTTTCAGGGGTCAAGACTCCGGCTAATGCCGGCAGTTCGCCCTGATTTTTGAGTGTCTGTCCCGGACACAAGTATTTCTTTAATCTTTGTTTTAATAAACCTGTTGCCTTTTTCACGTGCAAACCGTTCTTTTTGTGAACTACTTACAGACTAAATATCTATGAGTGAACTACTCACAGACTAAAAGTCTGTAAGTTTCAGGGGTTTTAACTCCGACCAATGCCGGCAATTCGCCCTGATTTTTGAGTATCTGTCCCGGACACCCGTGATTTTTTAACGCAAAGGCCTTGATGTTGACAGAGGCGTTAAGGTCCCTATCTAATGTGGCATCACACCCTTTGCAAGCCCATTCCCGGTCTTTTAAAGTCAATTCCTTATTGACATAACCACAGTGGGAGCAAGTCTTGCTAGACGGTTCAAACGAGCCTATTTTAATGACGTTTTTGCCATACCAGTCCGCTTTGTACCCCAACATATCAACAAACATGCCCCATCCCGCATCACTAATGGATTTAGCTAGACAATGATTTTTTAGCATGTTCTTAATTTTTAAAGTTTCAATACAGACAGTTTGGTTCTCACTGATTAACGTAGATGAAACTTTATGTAGGTAATCTTTCCTTTGGTTGGCTACTTTTTCATGTGCTTTTGCCAGCCTGTGCCTTGTTTTCTTTCCTTTATGTTTTGAATACTTTCTTTGGATATATTTTAATTTCTTTTCAGAAGCCCTTAGGTATTTTGGGTTCGGAAACCGCTTGCCGGTTGATGTTATGGCAAAGTCTTTTATACCGAGGTCAACCCCAATGGCCGTGCTTGGGCTGGGGGGGGCTTTTTCAGGTAGGTCCTGGCCATCATCACACAATATGGAGACAAAATATTTGCTGGTTGGGGTATAAGAAACAGTAACCTGTTTTATATCACCTAACATTTTCCGGTGCATATTGATTTTAATGCCTTCCCTGAAAGTAGTTATGCTTAATTTCCCATCTTTAACCTTCCCTCTCTGAAAGACCCTGAAACTGCCCTTGCCTGTTTTCTTTTTGAACTTTGGGAAAGCCCCGCGCCCTTTGAAAAAATTGGTATAAGCCGTCTCCAAATTCAGTATGCTCCGTGTCAATGATTCGTGACTAACCTCTTTTAACCAGGGCAGTTCTTTTTTGAGGCCAAGGAGTTGTTTCATTAGATCATAAGCAGACAGGTTGACCCCATAACTATCATAAGCTCCCTTCTTTGTTTCTAGGGCAAGGTTGTACACAAACCGTGCGCACCCACAATGCTTGTGGATCAGCTCCTCTTGGGGCTTTGTGGGGTATATTCGGTATTTATATGCTTTAAACACTTTTGTAATTTAAGGGTTTTTACGGACAAATTGTTCTTTTTTCAAATCCATTGTAGCAAACTTTATTGGTGGTATTTTGTACCGGTATTTATAGCCCCGTTCGCAATTGATTATTTTTGCCAGTGCCTTTGCGCTTGGTTTGTGCCTTTTTTAAAGGTTTGTTTTCTTTATAAAGTAATAAAAATTCCATACGGCCTTCCAGCTTGTCCTTGTGTGCCCCCAGTCTCTTGAGCAGGCTCTCCGTCTGCTCAATACGTGGCAGTAGCTGTTTGGACGTTGACGGCAGTGCATCGGGGGAGCTGTAGCGATTCTCTAGGCCGGCTACCGCATTACTTAGTAGCACCATCGGGTGATAGGGTTGATGCTCTATTAACACCATCCACCCAATTAGGATCACCGCTATTATTGGCAATCCAATTTTTCCAAAAAATTCATCTTCTTTCATTTTTTTAAGTTTAACAAATTTTAACATTTACGCTATTGGCCAGTGCCTTTTTTTAAATGCCCGTTTTCTTCATAATATAATAAAAATTCCATACGGTAGGCCAGTGTGTCCTTGTATGCCTCCAGCCTCTCGTGCAGGCGCTCCGTCCGCTCAACAAGTCGCAGTAGCTCTTCGGGCGTTGACGGCAGTGCATCGGGGGTGCTGTGCATTTGCTCTAGGGCACATACCGAATCTCTTAGTTGCACCATCGAGTTAATGGGGGTAAGCTCTACGAACACCACAAACCCAACAAAAATCACTGCCATTGTTGGTAATATAAAATTCTCTATTTTTCTCCACATCCTTTTAATGGTTTACCCTGGTTTCTGTTCTTTGTTTTAAACAGGGCCCTAAACGGGCTCCTGACACAAAATGATGCCAATGATAATGATAATATTCGGATTATCATTACAATTTCATAAAATGATCGTTTTATTTTTTTGTTTTATATTTTGGTTTAATAAAAAAAGCCAATCAAAGGACCGGCCGTTACCTGCTTGTTCATTTCCTGCCCTTGTCAAAAACTGCATAGGCATCCTTGCTTTTCCCTTTCCGTCCCGTCCCTTTCCTTCCCGTCCCCGTCGTTGAACCCTATTTCCATAGTTGCGGGCAACTTGGCCAACTTTACGAGGTCCTTGATCGACCGCCTTTCCCGGAACGATGTATTACCGTATTCTTCTTCCATTTCCCGAAACCAGTCGACAAACTTGGTTCCCTTTTTGATTACCTTTATAAGGTTGGGCATGGATTTTTTCCAGCAAAGGACGCAATTTCCAAAGTCCCCGTGTATCTCTAGCTTGAAGGGCTGCCTATCCCAGTACTTGTTGAGGTCCTGTTGCGTAATGGGCTGTTCGAAATCGGTTAAAAGGGGGTATATCCTTTTTTTGTCTTTTTTTATTTCTGGGAACGATATACGTAAAGGCATGTCCTCACGACGGAACCCTATTGCCTTGATATAATTTTTATTTCCGAATAGGGCGTTGCTTAGTTTTTCGCATGGGATTGTTTTCAACATTCCGGAACAGTAAGGCGCGGCACTGTTTGGGAGGCCTGAATATGTTCCTTTGTTGACGTGTTTTATAGCTTCACTGAACGTCTTTGCCTCCATGTCCATTTGTTCCCAAGACACTTTTTTATAGCTTACGCCTGTGCCCATTTTAGTGGAGTAAACGCCCTGTATCTTTATTAGTGGGATATTCCATTGCCGTTCTATGTTTTTCAGGAATTGAACGGTTTCCGTTCGTTCCATGCCCGTGTTGCAGAAGACGTATATTTTTTCATATTTTTCATACTTTTCGTGTGTCTGTACGTGCCGGGCCATCATTGCGGAGCTCCTTCCCCCCGAGACTGTTACCACGATGTTATTTTGTCCTTTCCCTGTTTTAGCCATGGCGTAAAAAAATGCCTTTTATTTTTTAATCCCCCCTTATCCCCTCAAAATCTTTTTCTTTGAAAAGAGTGTAACTGAAACTGTTCCCGAAATTGTTTTTTGAACGCTCCGCCAAGGCCATTATTTTTTGGTGATCGGTTGGGCATTTAACTACCTGGCACCCGGCGCTCCATCTCCCGACTGTCTTTGGGCTTCCTATGACCGTGTGCATGTTTAGGCCTGTTACGTCGTCATAGGCCTTTCCTTTTGGGCTTAGTTCGCCGTCTTGGTCAAAGTCCCTCCAGACTTTGAAGGCTTTGTTTGCCTGTACCATCGCTTTATGCGCCCACTCCCTGCCCCGTGCGTGAACACCTATTTTCCAGCACGCCCGGTACTGTCCCGGGCATAGTATCGCCGTTCCTTTTGGGTTTCCCATCCTGTTTTTAAGGTACCCCCTTCCGGGGTCTGTTGTTGCGCCGAAACACACGGTTTTCTTTTCCCCGTGCCCATCAATGTAAGCAACGCCTATCCCGTCGTTGAACAAGTCCACCGGCCCACCCGACCGAACGCCAAAAAGGAAGGTGTTGAACTCGCCGTTTTCTGCCCAAAAACGGTATCCTTTTTTTAAGCAAATGTTTTTGACATCTTTAAAACTGTAATTCATTTCATGTTTTTTTTAAAAAATTATCTTCCCCAAAATACTCTATACCGTTCCTAACGAAGGTCTTGGGGAAGTTCCCTGCCCCTATCTGGGACAGATGTTTATATTTCATGTGCATTTCGATTTTTTTCCCCTTTCCGCTTGTTCCTTGTCCCTTGTTTTCCCCTACGCCCGCCGGCGTTTTGTTTCGCTCCAATATATCAATGACCCCTTTAAACCCTGCTTTAATGTGCCCGTCCTTCCGTAGGAAATCTTGTTTGTCCTTTTCCATTTTTTTGCAAAGGGCGTCGAAACACGTGATCGACGGGCTTGATATGGCGAGGTTTGTCATTTCAAGGATTACCCCCCCCTTTGCCTTCCCCATGTTCATGCTCACCCTTTCCTTTATTTTGATTTTCATTTCCTTGAATTCGCTTGAGAGCTTGCATGCCTCGTCAAAACCGTTACGGTTCATCCCCCTTTCCGCTAATACCGCCTTCATGGTCGTGAAACCGTTATTTTTTTCCACGTCCGATAATATTGATCGTAAAACGGTAATGTTCACCGCTTTTGCCCCTAGCCTTGCTACCCTGTTTTTGTACAAGTTCTTTTTGACTTGCTGGGCAAAGCTGCCGAAAAACCTGTAGGAGCCCATGTACCGTGCTTTTTCCAAATATGACTGGCTAACCTGTCCCTGTGCTTTAATTATCAAATCCGGTATCGAGGTAACGGAAGTTTCCTCGGAAAGACGTAGGAAAACCAAACGGACTTGAAGAGGTATTGTCCCGTTAAGCCCGATGCGTTTATTTATTTTGTTTTTAAGCTCAAGCAAAGACGGGTATGTACGGCATGCACTGCTTAATGCACTCCCGTTTATCCCGTACCGTTCTATCATTATCTTAAACGAAACAACCGACGTGTCATTTGAGACGTCGGATAGCATGTCCTCTAACTTACGTTTCCAAACCATTTTCCTGTTGTTTTGCTTCCGTTCCTTCGCTTGTCCTACCAGTACGATCAGCTTTTTTAATAATGGATGATCGGGGCATCTTTTCCTTATATTGTAAAAGGTTTTCCTGTTCACCTTTGCAATCCCGCAAAGAGATGAAAAGGAAAAAGCCCCGTGGCCTTTTTCCGCTGCACGCAGAACGTCAACAATATAATTGTGCTCAATATCTGTTATTTTCCCACCCATGTGCTTAAAATGTTTTACCCTTCATTTTTTTTGATGCTTTCCTTTGTGCCTTCAATAACTTTTTGAAGGCGGCCGCCAGGGCCGCCAACCGTTCTTCCGGGCCCAAGTCCCCGAACAACGTGCCCGTGCGCTCTGCCAAGAACCGCAACGTGACCTGTTTTCCCGGAAAAACAATTTCGCATTGTTTTTTAATGTCGATGCAAGCGTAATGGGAGGTATCTTCCCCCAGGCTTTCCATGATTGAAAAAAGCCGTGCTAATTGTTCATCAGCGTAAAACCCGGCCAATGTAACCTGACAATCCGCACTTGTTGCAAGGCGCCATATTTTAATGAGTTTTTCGGCCACTTGAGATGGGCGGCCCTCATTTTTGAGTTTTCCCACGTCCCCTCCCCCATGATCTATTTGCTTGAAGCGCCGGGCTTCGTGCAGGGACATCCAAAGTTCTTCCCCCCCCGTCCCGGTTTTTTCAATGCTGAACAAGACAACCCTTTGCTTTTTCATTTTTCATTTAATGTTTTAGGGGCCTTTTTGGGCTTTTGCTCCAGTAAAATTTGTAATAGGTCCTTTCGTTCCTGTGGCTGTGCTGCCTTTTTCTGTGGCACGTGGTTTTTTAGGGCAAATGTTTTAATGTTTACGGATGCGTTCAGGTCCCTGTCAAGCGTGGCCTGGCACCTTCCGCATTCCCATTCCGGTTTTTTCACGTCTGTCTGTTTGTTGATCCATCCGCACCTTGAGCAAGTGTTCCTGGCCGTTTCAAAAGAACCTATCTTGATCACGTTCTTTCCCCTCCATTTTGCTTTGTACCCCAGCATCCCGACAAACATGCCCCACGCTTGATCCCTAATGTATTTTTCCATGGATCGGTTTTTCAGCAAGTTGCTGGCCTTTAAGGTTTCGGTACAGACGGTTTGGTTCTCACTGATCAATTTGTCCGATACCTTGTGCAAAAAATCTTTTCTTTGTTTGGCCACTTTTGCTAGCGCCGTGCCTAACCTTTTTTTTGCTGTTTTGCTTTTTTGCCTTGAATATTCCCTTTGCGCCCCTTTTAATTTTTTTTCGGCGGCCTTTAGGTATTTTGGGCTGTCAAATGTTTGCCCGTCAGAGGTTACAATGAAGTTTTTATCCCCCATGCCTATCCCGATGGCGGATTTTTCCCTTATGGTTTTTTTTGTGGGGTATTTTTCCCCGGTCTTGCAAAGTATTGCTGCGAAGTACTTTCCTTCCGGCGTAAACGAAATGGCGGCCCTCCGTATTTGCCCTTTTATTTTACGGTGGAGGTTTATTTTAATCCCTTTCTTGAATTTGATTAGCTTTAGTCTTCCCGCTTCTACTTTCACGAACTGTTGGGCGGTGAATATCCCCTTTTTGCTTTTTTTCTTGAACTTAGGGAACCCCCCTTGCCCCTTGAAAAAACGCCCATGTGCGGCGTCCAGGTTTACCAGGGCCTGAACGAGCGTTTGGCTGTTGCACTCTTTTAGCCATGGGAGTTCTTTTTTTAGTAGTGGGAGCTGCCTTGACAAGTCTTGGAAACTCAAATTGTGTTTTTGCCCGGCGTAATCGGACTGCTTTGCTTCCAGTGCCAGATTGTAAATGACCCGTACGGCCTCACAGTGCTTGCGTATCAGCAGCTCCTGGGGCTTTGTTGGGTATATTCGGTATTTGAAGGTCTTAAACAATTCCACAAAATTAAGTTTTTACAAGTTTCTACAATATTAAAAAAAGTTTTTGTGTTTTTCCTTTTTAACGGTGAAAACCTTCGGAAACCGTTCAAAAACACGCTACCGTTCATGCCGTAGGGGTTTAAACGGGCTAAATATGTAAAAACACGTGTGTGAGAGTTTGTTTTGCCACATTTTTGCGCGACGTGCGGGAAAGGAAGCAAAAATATGAGGATATACTTAAGTCGATGCGCGCGATGTGCAAAAAGGACGTGTCTATTGTTACGTTGCGCTCACTTTGCCTACGTCATGGCATCAGCCCGCCGTATTTTAGTTACATGGTTTTAAAATGCCCTTCTTTTTCGTCTATCCGTTCCCTTGTAAAACTAAATGTCTCTCGTGAAGAGGATTTGTTCTTGCGGGAGATGGCTTTGCTTTGCAAGCGGGACGATTCTATAGTTACAAGGCATAGGCTGAACCTTAAAAACGGTAGATGGGACGGTGTATACCGCCGTTGGATCGATGGAGGGAAGGGCCGTGGGAACCCGCTTGTCAAGGATGTCCTTCTTTGTATCCGTAAAAACCTGATGAAACGCCGTTCCAATCCCCCGAAACGGGCTCAATACCATATATATAAGAAGCTTGAGCGGAAAGCCTTGATTACCAAGATGCTTTGCTTTAAGAATGAGAACCCTGTGCGCACCATTAAGGAACTTTGCAAGTTTTTTGGGGTTTCTGTGTACTTTTACTATACAACGCTTACTATTTTTTCGGGTTCTGAATGGCTGACGTCCCTTTTGGATGATTACCGTCCCTTGCCGGAGCCGGAACGGGCGGCCTTGATATTGAAGGATAAGATAAATCGGGCAAAAAAAAAAGACGTTATGAGGATTAAAGAAAAGGAGACTAAAAAGCAACCATCATGATCACGGGGAAAAACATTGATACTTTGCCTTTTACCGGCCTTGAAGCGTTTACGCCCCCGGTTTCGGGCCTGTCGAGGCTTCTTGGGGTCCATGACCATACGACTGGCGAGGGGCAGTTGCGTTATTTTTACAAGGAGTTCCGTTATAGCCTTGACGGTATCCAGTATACGGACTGGCAGGAGCTTACGGAAGAATCGGTTTTGGGCGTTGAGGTTTCCCCCCACGATCTGTTTGTTGCCCATTTCCGTTATACCCGTTCCGGTACTTCATCCTCGGGCTCCTTGACTTTCAATGGTGTTGCCCTTGAGGGCCTTTTTACCCCCCCCTGCCATGGTGGGCATTATTCACGGTCAGTTTTTGCGGACTATTTTGACTGCACGGATAGGGAGCTTTTGGGCTGGGCCCTAAACGTAATGGGGAAGCTTTATTCCCGTGGCATCGTCCCCGAATCTATCCAACGCGGGGACGGCTCGTCTGACGATACGGACTATATATCTTTCTGGAAGTCGATGTCGTTGTTCTTTGCGATGCCGGTCCGTCTTGCGCGCGAGTTTTCGAGATTTTCCGATCACCCGTTTTTGCTAAGTTCTTTTTTGCGCGACCGTGGCCTTTACTTGTGCGGTGAAGAGCCTTTGCCTGTCCTGAAAAAGCTGTCTGGGGGTTTTCACGGCGAGATGCGTAAACGTGGGACGGCACTGATCGCCGAAGAAGAAGAAGGCGAGCCCCTAGGTGAGCTGAAGCGCCTTTTGTGCAAGGCTCCGTTGGACTATTTCCAAATGGTGCGCCACGAGCCCCGCTTTACTTCTTTTGCGCCGGGGCATACGGGCCTTTTCTCCCGTGGGACTGAAGGCAACCCTGGCCTAGATATTGGCTGGGGGAAAGGGCAGGGTTTTGTTAATATGGATGACTGGCCGATCGTACAACAGGACCGTGCCCATATTGATGGGGACGAACTTGTTTTTTCCGTAAGAAAAGATGACTTCCCCGCAATTATGGCCATTTATGCTGACGATGTGGACAGATACAAAATTTTGATAGACCCTAAACTGAACTATGCCTTTTCGTTTAAGATAAGCATTAAAGGTTGGCCCGGTTGGTTAAACTTTTACATGGGGGTCAAGGTTTATGATCGGGACGGTAATAGACTTGAAATGCTGGACTTACGGAACGGCAAATATAAATATAATGATGAATTTAACAACGAAGGATATATGGAAGCAAGGGTTGGCAATACGTATTACCGGTTTTCTGGGGTTGTTTTTAACGATGCCGCGCCCACTGATCCGTCCAGTGCCCTGGGCGCTGGCGAAGGGTCTCACCTTAAATTCCCCCCAGGGGCAAAATACATTATACCGTTCGTCTTTTTTGATGTTTTTCATGGTGGAACCTTTATGATGAAGGATTTCACTGTACGTCCCGCTTCGTTGCCTTATTCGGTGGTTGGCCTTGGAGGCGGTGGGCATACTACTTTTTTGATGCAGAACCGCAACGGGACCGTTAGCGACGTGGGCGTCCGTTCGGCCCTTCGCCGTGAGCTGTCCCCTGCCGGGACAGGCCTTGGCACGGTGTTCTTGTCGGATGACGGTGCAAAGGTGGTTTAACCCCTTCCTAAAAGGCAAAAAAAAGCCAACCCCGGTGAAGGTTGGCCTTATAGTGGACTGCCATTCATAAGTATGCCGGCGACGTGGGTACAATACTCCATCCCGTCTTCTATGCCAGGGGAATACCGCCCTTTTTCACTCTCCAGTCCCTGAAGATATGTTGCACCTGATGGTATGTTTCAAAACCTGATGGTATGTTGCAAATATAGTTTTTTTAATACTATAAACTAATATTAATGTTTTTATTTTATGGTGGACACCATGCTAGGAAGCCGGGGCAATGCCACGGCCGTAGATAAAAATGTGGACTTGATATATTGCTTGTGTTTTAGTTTAAAATTCAGGTTATATATCTACTAGGCCTTATTTGTATATTTTCGCATTTTTGGTAAACCACTCCAAAAAAGCCACGATGGCTTGGTACGTTGATTCCAATGGGGTTTTGTGTTTTGAACAGTGCCTTAGGTGAGTTTTGACAAAACCCCCTCCTGCCGGATCATTGATCGTCTTGTAATTGTAGCCTTTTTTGCCCGACAATACAACCTTGTCCCCCGATAAACTGACCGTGCTGCACTCCTCTTTTACCGAAACATGAACGGCCATGCCATCCACCGTCAAACTTTGAATCCTCTGGATCATCGGCATAAGTTTGTCCCAAGAAGAATAAAATACAGTTTTTTCGTGCCCTTTTCCCATGAAAGCTTGAAGGGTTTTGTTTGATTCTCCCAAACGTACTAATGAACGAAAATAATTTTCTGCGGACTTCACGCAGTGCCGGAACGTTTTTTGGATGTCTGTTTCTACAACGATCTTAGGCACGTCGTAATATACCGATCTTGACTCGTTTAGCTTATCTATTGCGAGCCGAACCCACTTGAAGTCCGTGTCAAACTTTAGTTCCGAGGCTGTGTACAGTCCAAATGGCGTATGGTAAGTAGTCCGTTCTTTCCATCCCATGAACTTGCCCAAAATTTTATTTCCCCGATCAATGTCTGTTTCCCCTGTATTTTCTTTCATTTTTAGTTTAGGTTAAGTATCCCGCTCCCGTCCCACTGCAGGGCAAAAGTATTTGCCGTTGAGGACTGCTCCGATCCTATGTCGTTGATCGAGATTATTGGAGATGATGCCGGATCGCCCGTATCACGGTATATAACAATGTAACGGGCCGTTATGGTTGAGTTTTCCCATTGTACGTCCTCTGCGTCCAGGACCCCACGGTTGTTTTTGTCGTCAGCGGTGATTTTCATTCCTTCCAATGGTTTCCCCCCAGAAGAGTAGCCAATGCCCGAGCACTCGTCCGCCATCACGTCGGCCCAGAACTGTTGGGCCTCCATGTCCGTGTTGTGAGATTCCTTGAGCAGGGCAATCATTACCCTTTCGTTTATGATATTAAAAGCCTTGTTTAAAAAATCTTGTTTTGCTGTGTTGAATATTGGCATTGTTAAATGTTTTTTTGAAGACAAAAATAAGCTTTTTTAGTTGACTGTTCCCCCATGGTCAAAACATGGGACAAAATATTTTCCCTGTTTTTTGGTTTGGCCTAAAGCCACAATGGCCCGCTCCCTGTTGTTGTATGCCCCGTTATATTTTTGGTCTATGCCTATGGCCTTGCTGAAACACTTTAGCGCCATTTTGTAATCTTTTAACATAGCGTGCTCAACTTGGCGTACGTTGGGTCAATTTTTATGGCATTTTTGTAGTCCTCTACGGCCTCGGCGTGCTTTCCTTTATTGGCGTATAAATTCCCACGGTTGTTGTATGCCTGTGCAAAATCTGGGTCAAGGCCTATGGCCTTGGTGTAAGCCTTTATTGCCTCGGCTTCCCTTTTCAAATTAACAAGCCTATTCCCCAGGTTATAATGTTTGATGGCTTCTATCGTTTTGTTCCCCATCCCCCGTTATGTGTTTTTTTTGTTTAAAGCCAAAAATAAAATTTTACGTTTTTTTTGCACCTGTGCAAAATCGGGGTCAATTTTTAGGGCCTCGTCGTAGTCGAGCATGGCCTCGTCGCGCTTGCCTATATGGGCGTATGAATCCCCCCGTTTGTTGTATGCCCGTGCAAAATCTGGGTCGAGGCCTATGGCCTCGGTGTAATCCTTTATTGCCTTGACGTGTTTGCCTAAAGCGGAGTATATCATGCCCCGGTAGTAGTATGAATTGGCATCTTTTGGGGCACGTTTTATGGCCCTTTCGTAAAACCGTAGCTTTTTTTTGTAATCTTTTAAACTATTGTGCGCATCGCACAGGTTACCGTGTGCATGGAGACACATGCGGTCAAGTTTTATGGCTTTGTGGAAACACCCTATGCCCTTGACGTGTTTGCCTGAAATGGTGTATGACTTTCCAAGGTTGTTGTACGCCAGTGCATATTTTGGGTCAAGCTTTATGGCCGTTTTAAAAAACCCTATGCCCTCTATGTGTTTGCCTAAAAGGGCGTATGTACAACCAAGGTTGTTGTACGCCAGTGCTTCTTTTGGGTCAAGCTTTATGGCCACCAAAAAACACCCCATGGCATTGTTGTAATCTTTTAAACTGCCGTACGCCGTGCCCAGGTTATTGTGCGAAATGGCATTTTCTGGGTCAACCTTAATGTACTGCTCGTAGCGTTCTATGATAGCTTCGTAGCGTTTTCTCTCTTTGGTTTTCATGTTGTCTTTGATTAAATTTTTAGTTTTATTATACATTATTTACCTTCTGTACCTTTGCCCAATTTTGATAAGCAAATATTCTATCGCCTTGTTCCCATCCCTCTTTATATCTTTCCTTTGTAAAAATCTTCTTCAAATTTTTTGTACTTGCCTAAATATTCTTTAGCTTCTTCATGCTTGCCCAAAGCGGTGAGGGCTTGGTGCATACCCTTGAATGCCGATGCACATTTCGGGTCGTTTTCCATCTTTTTTTTGTATCCTTTACAGACCATTCTGTAATCCGTGTTCGCTTCTTTGTGTTTTCCCAAAGCGGTGAGGGCATATCCCCTATTTAATAATGCGTCAGCATGTCGAGAATGCTTGGAATCAATTTTTATGGACTTGGTGTAATCCCTTATGGCATCGGTGTATTTTTTTAAAGCAAAAAAGGCCTGCGCACGGTCGTAGTACGCAAGGGAATGCCAGGCAAGGGAATGCCAAGGTTCAATTTCGATGGCATTGGTGTAATCTTCTATGGCCTCGTCGAGTTTGCCTAAACGAACCAAGGCGTCTGCCCGGTTGTAGTATGCCTGGGCATACATGGGATCAAGTTCGATGGCCTGGGTGTATTTCAGGATCGCTACTTTGAATTTTCTATGAGCAAAGAAATCAATGCCTTCAAGGTATAGAGTAAATGCTGTTTTTGGCCTGTCCATGTTTTTTAAATTATATAGCCCTAACCATCGTTTTGCATGCCCTCTGTTATAATAGGCCCCGGCATGTTCGGGGCCTATTTGTATGACTATTTTACTGGTAGAAATTCATTAAAATATTCCACCCTCTCCCTTGCAATGGCTTCAATTTCTTGCCATCCCTTATGGATGGCAATTACATCTTGGTCATCTGCCTAAGTCCAAGCACAGTTACAACTTTGCCCCGAATATGCCTTTGGGGTTTTTATACTATCATGATTGTCTGTAGAACTTATGCCAGTGGCCTTGATTTGATTGGCTTTGTCAAAATATTCTTTAGCATCATCATGCTTGCCCAAAGCTGTAAGGGCCTTTGCCATCCCATGGTATGCAGATATATCTTTCGGGTGGTATTCTATATTTTTGGTATAATATTCTACTGCACATTCATAGCTTATTTGTGCCTCGTATATTTTTCCTAAAGCAGAGAATGAATTGCCTTTGTGAAGATATAATAGAGAATAATTGTAATGAAGTTCTATGGCCTTGTTAAAATATTCTATCGCCTCTTTGTATTTTTTTAAAGATTCATGGATAAAACCCAGTTGGGCATACCCACCAAAATAGCTTGGGTTAATTTCTGTGGCCTTGGCATATTCACCAATTGCATTTTCGGTTTTGCCCAATTCCTCAAACAACAATCCCAGGTTGTAATGTGGGTCGGCACGGTCACCGAATTTATAATCGGCGTACAGTTCGATGGCCTTGTAAAAATCACTTTCCGCTTCCTTGTATTTTTTTAAATCAAGAAAGGCTTCGCCCCTACTGTCGTATGCGCTGGCATTGTGTGGCTCAAGTCGTATGACGTTGTTAAAATCAACTATCGCCTCTTCGTGCATACCTAAACGTGATTTTGCCCGGCCCCTACCAGAATAAGCCGGTTCGTGTTTACGATCAAGTTCTATGGCCCTGTCAAAATCTGGGATCGCTTCTCTTGAATTTCCTTCTAGAAGACGGTCAAGGCCCCTTTCATAATAAAATTGTGCTGACATTTTAGATGTGTTTTAGTTTAAGGTTTGAATTACATATATATTTTAAAAAAGGCGCTATTTTTCTTTTCCGCCGTCCTTTATAAATTGAGCCAAGACTTGAGCCTCTCCTTCCTTTGATAGGCCCAGTTTTTTTTTAAACTTTTCTGTTTCTAAAAGTATGGCGCTCAATATTTTCATTTTTTCTTTTTCTTCGCATGCCAAAAAAGTATCACACTTATTACAAGTAATTATTTTGGGGTAGTTAATGCCCGTTAATTTTGATAATTTACTTAAATTGAAAAAACTTATTTCCATCTTGACTTTTTTTATTTATAACGTAAATATAACATACTTATTTGTAACATAAAAAAAAAGCGAAACATTTTTTACCATTTGATTAAGGGGACGTAAATCATTACGCTCCGTTTCTTTCCGTTTGGGGCTGTTTTTTGCCCCTTCCAGCATGTAAAAAGGTAGAACTGCCCAAACAGGAAAGAGATGAAGAGCAACGCTTCGGACGAGGCGGCTATCCATAGGGTGTATTTTTTCTGTTTTTCGCCCCTTTTGCCCGCTCCGTCCGTCAATCTCCTTGCCTCTGTTTTTGTTTTGGTCATTTCGGTGTGTTTTTCTGCGTTCAAAAGGTCTATCCTTTTTTCTATCCTGTTGAACTGGTCAATTACGCTTTGCCAACCGAGCCTTTTGCTCCCCTCATGCCCTTCCATTAGCTTGCCGTATTTTTTTTGTTCATGAGCTATTAGGGAGTCGTAGTATGCGTTTTTTTTGCCCGCCGTCAAATTTCCTTGGCTTACCGATATTTTCACGGCCCTGTTGTTTGCCTCAAAGTATTCCCTTGCCCCGCTTACCGTAAAAAAAACGGATATTAGGTACAACGGGACGGAAACGGCCAATGCCGGCGCTCCATAGGCCATGTTCCCCTTAAAAAGGTTCTGGAACGCTTTGGGCGTAATGTAATATTTAAGGGATTCTACGATTAGGGCAACCAATGCCGCAAGCAACGTTTTTGAGGCGCCGAAGGACTGTGCGCCGAAAAGGACGGACAAAAAGTAAAAACCGGTAACAACGGACAGAATGGAAGCCATGGGCTTCACCAAGGCGGACAATAGGTATATGTCCAGGAAAAGCTCGTCAAACTTTTTCGGATCATACTCCTTTTTCGCCTTTTCCCTTATCTTTTTGATAAGGTAGGTTTTCAAAACACAACTTTTTCAAACACTACAGCCCCCATTTTCCAGTTTTTTTGCCTTGCCTAAATATACTTCCGCTTCTTCATGTTTTCCCAAAGCGTTTAGGGCGAGGGCCATCCCGTGGTGCGCCCCGGGACTGTCCGGGTTATTTTCTATGTGTTTGGCGTATTCACCGGTCGCCCGTTCGAAATCTAAGATCGCCTCGCTCTGTTTTCCTAAAGAGAGGCGGGCATTGCCCAGTGAGATGTATGCTAATGATACTAATGGATCTTCACCAAGTTCTATGATCTTTTCAAAATCCTTTATGGCATCGGCGTACTTTCCTAAAACAGCGAGGGCAAATCCCCGTCCTAAGTATGCGCCGGCATATTCGGGGTCGAGGGCTATGGCCTTGTTGAAATCCATTATCGCCCCTTTTGGTTTGCCTGACTCGGCGAGGGCATCCCCCCGCCGGCAGTATGCCCCGGCAGATTCGGGGCCAAGCCCTATGGCCTTGTTGAAATCCCTTATCGCCTCTTTTGTTTTGCCTGACTCGGCGAGGACATCCCCCCGTATGCAGTATGCGCCGGCAGATTTGGGGTCAAGTTCGATGGCCTTGTTGAGATCCCTTATTGCCTCATTATATTGCTTTAAAAAGTTTTTTGCATACCCTCTGCTAGAATAGGCGCCGGCATGCTTGGGGTCTATGCCTATGGCCTTGTTGTATTTTAGGATCGCTTCCCTGTATTTTATTGAATAAGCAAGCTCATCGCCAAGGTTGTAGTATGCCTGGGCATACATGGGATTACATTTTATAGCCTTTTTAAAATCCTCTACGGCCTCGTCGCGCTTTCCCAGTTTGCTGTATGAACACCCCCGTTTATTGTATGCCCGTGCAAATTCGGGGTCAATCCCTATGGCCTTGTTGTAAGCCTTTATGGCATTGGGGTACCTTCCAAAATTATAACATCCATTGCCAAGGTTGTAGTATTTGACGGCTTCTATCTTGTTTTGTTCCATCGATTGTTCTTTGAGAAAATCTTTTTCCAGTTTTTCGGCTTTGCCTAAATATTCTTCCGCTCTCCCATAGTTTTTCAAAGCGATTAGGACAAGGCCTGCATCCCTGTATGGCTTGTGCCATTCCGGGCTACGTTCTGCGTCCCCTGCGTATTCATCTAATGCCCTTTTGTAATCCTGTTTGGCCTCTTCGTGTTTTCCTAAAGCGGAGAGGGCATTTCCCCGGTGGCGGTATAGGCCAGTAATCAATGGCTCAAGTTTTAGGGCCTTGTTATAATCTTCGATGGCCTCTGTGTGTTTTTGTAAAATATAATATGCGCGCGCCCGCCTAAAATATGCGTGTGCCTTTTGCTTGTCGGTTTCTAAGCCAAATCCTATGGAATTATTGAGATCTGCTATAGCGTCGCTATACTGGTTTAAATAATATTTTGATGTACCCCTGCGAAAATATGCCTCGGCAAATTTGGGCTCAAGTTTTATGGCCTTGTCATATTCGGGGATCGCTTCTTCGTGATTTTCCACAGAAGCGAAGTCGAGGCCGAGGCCGTAATGGGCTTGAGCTTCTTTATTGATATCCATATTATTTTGGTTTATGTTGGTTGTTTATAAAAATTGCCTGTGCACATTTTGCAATATGGCAAACTGCCCGTGCCACTTTGCAGTCTATGGTTAGCCAGCCTATAAGCTTGCTTAATTTATACCTTAGCGAGCGTTCCCTCTCCTGCTCCTGCTCCTGCTCCTCGCGCTCCTGCTTCAAAAACCCCAACCTCTCTTGCCATTCCCTCTCACCACAAGCATAGTTCCAATCTTCCATCTCTTTATCCCAAGGAGATAGGCCAGGGGCTTTTTCATCATCTTTGATATTTTGCATTTGTGTTTTGGTTTAAAAATTATTTTTTTTCTTGTGTGCCCAACTTTGATAGGCAAATATTCTTGAGGTTTTGTGCCCCGGTATTTTCGGGGTCAAATACTAGGCCTTCATTAAAATCATCTAGTGCCTCTTTATATTTTTCTAAGTCAATGTGCATCTTTCCCAGGTTGAAGTGTGGGCTGGCAGAATCAATGGGCGCACTTGTGAATTTTGGGTACAGTCCTACGGCCTTGTTAAAATCATTTTCCGCCTCCGTCGTGTTTTTTAAAGCGACATTGGCTTCTCCCCTGCCATCGTAGGCCCCGGCATGCCCGGGCTCATATCTTATGGCTTCGGTGAAATCATCTAGCGCCTTTTTGTATAGCCCTAAACGAAAATATGCCCTTGCCCTGCCATAATATGCCCCTGAATGTTTATAATTATATTCTATGGCTTCAGTATAATATTCTATCGCCTTTTTTAATTCTCCTGAACGAGCCTCCTTGTTCCCAGCCCTATGATACGATAAGGCTTCCATGCGGTCAATTACCACATCTTTTATATTTGAAACTGAACACAATGTAAACATTGGTTTAGATAGCAACTCTGCTTTACATGGCATCAGTTTTTGGTCAAATTGCATCACTTGTTTTAAATGATCTTTTAAAAATTCGTTTTCCGTTTTCATAACAGGTTTTTGTTTGTTAATTTCTTAAACTCTATGTCCTCTTCAAGCCTTTTGGCTTTGTCTGAAAATTGTTTAGCTTCTGCCTCTTTGCCCAAACCAATAAGGGCAAGGCTCATTCCTTTACATTCCCTAATGCAGTTATTAGGGTATTTTTTTATATCTTCAATATAACCTTCCACGGCCGTTTTGTAATCCCTTATGGCCTCTGTGTGCATTCCCATGGCTTTCAAGGCATCGCCCCTATGCACGTATACTAGAAAATAATCGTAACAAAGTTTTATTGCCTTGTCAAAATCATCTATCGCCTCTTTGTATTTTTTTAAAGATGCATGGGTAATCCCCCGTTCGAAGTATGCTCCGTAATAATCCGAATCAAACCCTATGGCCTTGGTGTATTCATCGATCGCCTTTTTGGGTTCACCTAATTGGATATACATCACGCCCAAACTGAAATGTGGGAGGGCATAAGACTGTTCCGACTCTGTGCATTTAGGGTACAGTTCTATGGCTTTTTCAAGATCTTTTTTCGCCTCTTGGTATTTTTTTAACTCAATAAACGTAACACCTCTCCGATCGTATGACATTGCTTCACTGGGGTCAAGTTTTATGGACTCTGTAAAATCTTCTATCGCCTCGTTATATCGCCCTAAATAGTGTTTTGCATCCGCTCTGCCAAGCCATGCCCCTGCGTGCGTATAATCATTGCTTATGGCCATAGTAAAATCTTCTATCGCCTTTTCCTTTTTTCCTGAACGATAAGATGTAAGGCCATTGCCATAAAATATACGAGCTGCTGCGCTGTCGATTATTCTCTTCCCTGAAGGTATTGGATCGATAATAGCCATTCTTGGATTAAAATGGAACGGCTTATAATTGGACGGCATATAATTGGACGGCATCAAATCAAATGCCGGGGTTTTTACAGGTTTCTTTTTCATTATATTTGTTTTTTAGTTTTAGCCTTTTGTGCACGGTGCACGGTGATAGGCAAATGTACGGGAAACATTTTTAGAAAAGTGCATTATTTAAAAAAAACACCGGGATATTTTCAAAAACAGTTGAGCCGTTTTTTTTTGTAATGCACAAAAAACCCCTATGTTTGCAACGTTATGTCTCATTTAAATCTTTCCGGGGACTCGATAGTTTCCCTTTTGGAGTTTGAACGTTTTAAGAAGTTCCTTGACGATGAAGGCTTCCGCCGGCTTTTCCTAAACGATGCCAAGGGCTTTGGGCTTGTCGGCGACTCTGTTTTCCCCAACAATTTTGAGGTCAACGCCTCCTCTGGCGGTGCAAGGTCTGTAACCTTGAAGAAGGGCATGGCCCTGGACAAGAAGGGCCGTATGATCCGTAACCTGACGGGCAGGCATGTCATTGACTTTCCCAATATTGAAGGTAAATGGCATTGGCTTAAGATATTTTATTCGGAGCTCCTGACGGAGGAAGGGACGGTAGATATTGACAATGTTGGAAACCTGACGGGACATGGGACACGTTTCACGGAATATTTGCGCGGAAACGTAAACGTTACCCGTGTCAGTTTCCCCGGTTCGCTGATTAACGTTGGCGAGTACGACGTTGCAGAGGTTATTGACGACGAAACGGCTATCTTGGCCGGGTCCTTTTTTGGGGAAAATGGTTCAAAACTGTCGGTGGTCGGTGCTTTTACCCTGGACTCCATTCCCGATAAGAAGGAAAAAAACATTTACCGTCAAGACGGCTTTGGCTTTGAGTGGGCTTCCGTCCCGGACGGCCCCGGCGAGCCTGAGCCTCCATTAAAGGATGGACAGGAGTTTTTCCTGGCACGGTGCCGTTGGATCCACGGCGCGATGGAGATTGAGGACATGCGCGGCGGTTACGTTTACCGTTCGAAGGCGGACTTTTTGGCGACTTACCTTGACCGTAGGGAAAACCGTTGCATCGGTGTGGAGGCGGTAAAATGGGACTCTGAATATACTCCCCGTACCCAGAACACGGTGATCGTTGCTTGGGGCTTCCGTACGACTTCTTGGACGTTTAACGCCAACGACCGTAGGATACACGTTTCCGGGGGGCACGGCGGCCGCATGAAATCTTCCGATCAGTTTGAGGACGGGGACTTTGACGGCTGGCGCGCCTATTTTGAGAATGGCAGTTATGCCCTGATCAACCAAAGCCTTAAGTCCGGCAGGGGTTTCGATCTTTTGCTCGGCCATGCCGACGCCCGCAACTTTGCCGGCGATAATTTGAGGATCATGCCTGACGCTGAGGAGGTTATCCTGGAATTCCTGGAAACGGGGGCCGACGTTGCCGGCAAATCCCTGTCTTTCCCGGTAAACCAACCCTTCGCCCGGGTTGCCATCACGGTACATGGGCACGGCAAAGCCGTTTACCTGCGTTACCGTTACCGTAACAACAACCATTACACAAGGCTTTCCGCTCCCTTTCTCGACACTAAAGGGTACTATAGTGAGATCAGTTTTGATGAGGACGGCCATTTAAAAAACGCTGGGCGGGCCACAAGCCAACCGAACGAGCCCGGCGAGGTAAGGTTAGCGATGCACCCGGATGCTTACCGTAACGTGATAGACCGTTTGACCGTGGGGGACGTACACGGCCTTACGATCCGTGAACTGGACAATGAAAACCCCCAGATCAATATCCGTCCGGGGGAGGATACAAGGGATCAGTTATTTGACCATTCGAAAGAAAACCCCATTGTTCTTTCTTTGAACCATTACATCAATATCCTAAAAACGGCCGAAAACGGCGACGACCTTGCAGACGGGGCAGTCATTTTCCTAAGCTTTAAGGGGAATATCAATGTTAACGACAACCGTCTCTTCATCGTTGATGGGTATGCCACGCCGGGGAACACAGGGAACGTGCTTTTGGAAATAAAACAGGACAAGCTAGACCTGTTGGCCCAAAACGAGGGGACGATGTTAAGGGCCCGCCTGATGTTCAGTAAAGACAAAAACGGTTTTTACGTCTATCAGTACGGGGAGCTTAGCGATTTATCTTTAAACAGCCCGGCGGGGGCCGCCGGCGGGGGCCTTACAGGGGAGTACCCGAACCCAGGAATAGGCGATCTTGATGCGGGAAAGATCACTACGGGGGTGTTGGCCCTGGCCCGGGTGCCCAGTATCCCCGGGGAACTTATTACATCCGGGACCGTAAACCCGGCACGGATAGCAGGGCTTGACGCCTCTAAACTAATTTCCGGGACCGTAAGCCCGGCACGGATAGGAGGTGTTTACGCAGCAAAGTTGAGGGGGGTTTTTTATCAAGGAGATGCAAACCTTATTGCGACCCATGCTAGAGCCGGGCTCATAACAGGGGGCGAAAAAGAAGGTTTGCACGGTTTACTAGACCGGGGGGAAAGTACGCTTGCCTTAAAGGGGGTATGGAACCCCGAAAATGGTTATCCTGTCCAGCACGATCCAATACAAAAGGGAGATGTATGGGTAGCCGAACAAAACGGCGTAATACAAAACACTAGCGACCTTTCATTTTTTAAAGGTGATATAATTATTGCCCTGGTCAATGACCCGAACACTTCCACGTTCCAAAGAGAAAAAGACTGGCTGAAAATAGACACTGACAGCCTACGAACCCCAAGGATGAAAACCGAGGGATTAAGTGACGTAAGAACGAAAGTTTATACCATAGATTACCAAACTACAACTATTCGCGCATTAGCTGCAGGAGGGCAATTATTCTCCATTCCTAATCGTTCATCGTATAATATCTTGTCCGTGTCCGTAGTCTTGTTCAGCCAGCAAAAAGGGCCATTGTTCTTGCCGTTCTTGCCGTTCAGGCAAGAACCAGATTCAGGCTCGTATTGGGAATATACAACACGTGAAAGTGGAACGGAATATTTAAGGATTAAATCGAATTATGCATTAACTCATGTTACCGAATCTGACCAGCCCATTGGCCATATTACTTACACGTACTACGCATGACCGCCCTTTTAGGCTTGGGCCCTTTTCCCGGTGGTTTTTTTATTTTTATCCAAAAAAAGAAATAACCGTAATATATGGGGGGCGCACCCCCCTTTGCCCTATTTTTGGCCTTGTGCGTTTTGTGCGCACCAAAAACCGGGGGCTTTTGCCCTTTTGACAAGAAATGGCGACACAACATAGTTTCAACGAAAAGATTGTTTCGATTCCTGGCGTTTACGCCGATGTAAAGTCCGGCGTGAACGCCCCCCCCTTGAACTTGGAATACGGGAATACGCTGGTCATAGATACCGGTTCGGGGGCTCAGTATGGAGGCGGTAGCGGTATTTCCGGCACTGAGGAAAATGGCAGGGATGCGGTATATACCTTCAACGACGTTCGTTCTTTCCGCAATTTTATTGGCGGTGGGCTTCACTGGTTGCTTTCTTTTAAGTTGTTTTCCCCTTCTCCGGGCTCACGTGGCGTTTCAAGCCTTACGTACGTACGGGCGGCGGCGACAACCCCGGGCCGTATAAGGTACTCTTGGAACGGTGGCGGGGACCACGGTGGCACTGTGGAGTTCCAGACCCTTTCGGAGGGCGTTGTTTCTAACGGTTTTGAGTCGGACTGCACGCGCGCGCGTTCACAAGTAACCGTTAACAACCCTGGGGCCACTGGGGATACTATTTCCCTTTTGGCGGGGACGATCGCTTTGGGGTCTTACGTTTCGGAGGGTGGGACTTCGTCGGATGCGGCGTCCCTTTTGTCTTTGGATATTAATTCGAATACCCGTACCCACGGTTATTCGAGCTACCATGACGGTACTTCGGACAAATTTGAATTGATCGCCCCGTATTGGGACTGCGAGGCGACCCTTTCCCCTTCCTCTAGCCATTCGGGGGACGCATCCGCAACGGGGTCTCCCTTTGCTGGCGGTTCTGGTGGGACTAACCATGTGGGGGGTTTTGCCTGCCGTATGACAGAGGGGAATACCCAGGGGAAGTTTGCGATCGAGTTCAGGCGCGGGAACTACAAGGGGCTTGACGCCCAGGTATCGACAGGCCGCCTATCTGGCGAGCCTTATGACAATATCCCATTGGGCGAGTCTGGTTCGTCCCTTTTGGCTAAAAGCCCTGATTTTGGCACGGTACAGGAGCTTCTTTCCTGGTGCTCCGTCAACCGTGAGTTCGGGACTTTTTTCAAGGTTTCTTTGGGGGAGGTATTTGGGGACGGTTCTTTGGCCCCTTCCGATCTTTCTTCTTCTTTGGGCAACCGTCTTGCGAGTGGCGGTAGCGAGTCTTTCGGGACCGAGCACTTGGAAAAGGCGCTGGACAGTATCAAGGGCATGAACTTTGATTTTGTCCTTTGCGACAAATGGGGCACGGAGGCGTATTCGAACGAAAACCTTTTGATCCTTTCGTTTATTGTCACGGAGGCCGAGATAAAGCCGGACATGTACGTTGGTGGCGGGCTGGGCTTTTCCAGTTTTAGCCAGCCTGGCGGGAGCATCGCTGTTTCAGAATCCTATAATAGCCAGTACGTTACGTTGGTACACGGCGGTGTCGGGATGCCTGTTCCCCGTGGTGGCGGTTACAAGGATTACGAGTCGGTTTACCATGCGGCGTTGGCTTTGGGGCGTGAGGCCGGCCTTGCCCCTCAGGTGCCTTTGACGTTCAAGCGCCTTAGCATCGGGCGCACGTTGCATACCCTGAACAAAAAAGAACAGGAGACGGGCCTTTCTTCGGGCCTCTTGATGACCATCCCGGGGAATACGGGCTTCCAGATATTAAAAGGTGTCAACACGCTCCAGAAGAACAGTGATCCGGTGAACTCCGACGGGTCGACCCACAGCAAACAGATACGCAGGATCGTGCGTCAACTGAACAAGGAGCTTACGGTAAACATACAGTCGAGGTTCTTGGATCAGCCCAACGGGCCTAACCTTAACACGGCTTCTATTGAGTCGGTGATCCAGTACGTTAACACGTACTTGAAAGGGAAGCAGTCGACCAACCTGAACGACAATTTAATAGTTATGTCCCGCAACGTGAAGGGCGAACGCCGTAACGACGGTTATTACATAACTTACGAGGTGCAGCTGAACACTGCGGTGAACTTTGTTTTCGCCACGGGCTTCATCGTGGATCCGGACAATTCATAAACTTATTTTTTTAACTTAAAACACAAATTGATATGTTTCTTACAGGTCCTGCTGCGGTTGCCATAGTGAACGATGTTGTTGTAGCTGCCATGAAGGATTTCCGTCTTCAAACTGATATTAACCGTCCTCGCGTCGATGCCTTGGGGACGGGGATGGCCATTGAGCATCCTTACGTATCCCAGTCCCACCGTCTTGACTGTAGTTTCACGGAGGCGAGTTTTAACACGTCGGGCATCCCGGGCGCCTTAAAACGGTATGCCCTTACGGCACAGTCTTTTGAAGATCAGCTTGTGCTGGACGAAAAGGGCATACAGGTTGACCTTTTCCGCCATATTTCAGATTTGGTAGATCCAGATACCAACATGATAAAGGCGAAAAGAGTCCCTTATGCTACGATCATTGACGCTTTTCTCCTCACCGACGGTGTCTCGCTTTCCACCTCTAGCATTGCTAACAGGACCCAGTCTTTTGTGTTCATAAAACCGGTTTTGATCAGCCTTGGCGAGGAGCAAGGGAATTAATTAGCCCCAGTCCCTTGACCTTCCCTTACGGTACAATATTATTGCCTCAAGTCTTAACCAATTAGGTTCCGTCATACTTGTTCCTGTTTTTTTTGTACCTTTGCCGTTCAACTAAAAAGAACGATGCAATGAACAATCAAAAGGACAATCCAAAGAACGATGCAATGAACAATCCAAAGAGAAAGGATTTACCGGCATCGGGCTTAACTATTACTCTCAAAGGCGAGGATTTTCACCTCAAAGTGCCTAACGTCGGAGGCTTTGCGGATATTGAGATAAGCAAGATGGAGCTTAGCCGTGGGCGCCAAACTTCTATGTTGCTTGACACTACCGCCTCTTCCAAGGTTTGTTACGCCATGATCAGTGCCGTTGCGACACTGGAGATACTGATACCGGATATTAACGATCGGCTCAACGTTCGTTCGTTAATGTCCATCCCCCCCCAGGATTTTACGTGGATATTGAAGGAGTACGTTGATAAGTTAGATCCTTGGCTGTCTTCGTGGGTTAAATACCTTGACAACCCGTTAGATTGAAAGATCTGTTGATTCGTTGGAACAATATGTGGTATTGGGACCGTGCGTGGCGGACGAAGCACAACGTTGCTTTTCTTTCCCCGGAACATAGGGTTATGAGCGTACTGGCGATTGCGCTTGAGATGACGGAGGACGGTATGTTTGAAGATTACCTGAAAGATTACCGGATTGGGCAAGATAAAGCGGCCCGCCTTGAGTTATCCGGTGATTGGTGGGTGCCGTATGGAGAGACTCCTAAAGGCAAGGCCAAATCCAAAGAGGGGGCAAAGGCTTTTGACAAAATGGACTTGGACTCTTTTAACCTTCCGAGCGAGGAGGAATGAATTAACGATTTTTGAATGGAGAAGAAGATCCAGTTTAGCGGTGTGGACACGGGCGTGAGCTCAATGATCAGCAAGCTGAAGAGCGAGTCCCGTGATCTTGGCGCGGTCCTCATCAAAGAGGCTATGGCGTACAGTAGCTCCCTGAAGGATCAGGTTTCTTATATCCAAGATCAGATACAGGCTATTGAACGCCGGAACAAGGCGGAGGGGGACCAGAATGCCGCCCGTGCCAGTTTTGCGATGCACTCGGCGGTATCGAAAGCGGAGGGGGACCCTGTCTTGACAAAAGAGGAGCGCTCTGCCCGTATTTCGACTGCCCGTAAAGAGTACAAGGGTGCTTTGACGGAGAATAACGAGGCCTTGCGCCTGGAACGTACACAGGTTTCCCTTCTCCGTGAGATACTTGACACGGCAAAAGCCCAGGCCCGAGACGAGATTTCCGGTGACCGTGAGGGCGTTTCTTCCCGTGTCCGTTCTTGGCAGGCGACCGGGTCTTCTTCTTCGGAGGAGGAGTCTTTGAAGCTGTCCCACCAACAGCAGATGCTCGGCCTTGGCCCTGCCGGCGGAAGCGGGATGAACATGTTCGGGGGGGTGGTTTTGGCGAACCTGTTACAGGATTTGGGCAGGACTTTTTCCTCCGTTCCGTCAATGAAGAACGAAACGAGCCTGATTAGGCCTGCCATGGAGCTTATGGGCACGGCCGCAGGGGGGCTGGCCGGGAACGGCCTCGATTGGCTTGCGGGGATAAAAATTGCGGGTTTCGGCCTTGGGCAGACGAACCTGGGGCCTTTAGGGGCAAGCGTTGGGAAACAGATGGCGTCCACGACTGGGGCTGCAATGGAACGGACGTTCGCGGCCCGTTTGGAGGTTGAGAAGGCGGAGAATTATTTGACGGGGCTTTCTGGAAGCACGGTCAAGATGGGGGGCAGTGGGGATTTTGTGGACCGTGCGCGCAAGGAGCGCGAAAGAGAAAAGCAACCATTCCTAGCCTTTGGCACGCCCGGTACGAAGGAGTACTATAAAAACCTTTTCCCTGAATCATTTACTTATACTGATACCGATATAACAAATACAGAACTGTATCGGAAATCAGCGCCCCCATGGGCTTACAAGGTTGTACCGTTCGAGGTCACTGAATCTGCTCCCGGGCCGGACATGGGTGACGGTGCTATTGGTTATCTTGAGAAGCTGGGCATTGACGAGGCCTCTGCGGTTCAGATGATGGGGCGTGTTGCGGCGTCTTCCGGGACGGTTTCCAACGTTGTGGACTCGACGGTTGGCGCGGCCACGGTGATGAAGGCGTTCAGCATGGACGAGGGCCAGGTTATGGATCAGTTCCGTCAGGGGCGTGTTACGGGACGTTTTGACGTTGAGGATCGTCTTTCCCACTTGCTTGAGCAGTTGATATCGAACGGGATCATGACCAAGGAGGACCGTGTCTTGTTCAGCGAGTTCGTGAAGGACACGGATCAGGTGGTTGGGATGCTGGGGCAGTTTACCACTAACGTTGACGCCCGCCAGGCCCAGGCGATCCGTTCTTCTTTTGCCATGATGGGTGGCGAGTTCAAGGCCGGCGATCCCCGTGCCATGTCTTTGATCTCGTCGGTACAGAATTCTTTGGCGAACCCGTCCAACGATTACCTTCAGGCGAACAGTTACCGTGCGCTAAAAAAACTGAACCCGGGGGCCAATTTTTACGAGCTTCAAGAGATGCAGTATGGCGGGGCCAATACCCCGGGCTATTATGACGAGATGATGAAAATGGCGCTAGAAGGGACTAGCAGTGACGCGCAACGAAGGTATAACGTTGCGGCCAGCGTATTAGGGGATCCGAAGAAATTTGCCCCGGCCCAGACCCTAATAGATGCTTTCAACAACGGGACCTTCAACGAGTCCCTATCTGCCATGAAAAACACGGGGGGACAGGTGGACGCAATATCCATGGCCCTGGGGAACGTTTCCCCTCTGGAAAAGAGCGAGGCAGAAATAAAAAATGCGTTCAAGAACGGGGGGGTCAGTTCTTTTGATGTAATCCTGGAAAAGTTCACGGAAGCCATGGGCCTTTCCTTAAAAGAGATTACGGATAACTTTGGTGAAGACGTGAAAAATGCCGTAAGGGGCAATGCCGTAAACCCCAGGCTCCCCACCATTGCGCCCCCCACCATTGCGCCCACCGCCGGTGGCGGTAGTCAGCAGATTATATCAATCATAATGCCCGGAACGAACATAAAAGTACAGTATGCAGTCCATATTGTAGATGGAGTTATAAAAACAAAACCACTTTAATAAAAATGGCTAAATACCTTGAGTTAACGCACAACCGCAGCGAGATAGGGACGGTGGGGGATTTGTTTTCCGCCAATGGGGGAAACCTTATCATTGTTCGCCGTGAGGGCGATTTATCTGGTCCTGGCTTTGCCTCTGTCCGTTCTTTTTTGGACTACAATGGTGGCGTTTCCGGTGGTGAGGGGACTAATTTTGAGCGTATATTGCGCAAGCACCCCCTTTATTCCGACAAGGTCCGTAACCGTAAATATTACGATTCGGGGGATTTTGACAAGATTGAGCTTTTGGTTGGCACTTTGTTCCTTGTCCCTATCACTCATTTAAACTCGGACTTGTTGTTCCGCTTGGACAATAACGTGATCACGTTGTCGGGGCGTGCTTTTATGGCCAAGGCCCTGAAGGACCTTTTGGAGGATCCGGACTATACGCAGGTTTACGATGCCGGGGCCGCCGGTTCTACGAGCGTGCACAATTCGGACATTACGGTACGGATGTGGCTTCGTGCCGTTTCTCCCGTACAGGGCAAGCCTATGGGTTCTTGGGTCGATGCGTCTTCTTATGTGGTTTCGCTTACGACGGCCAAGGGCAAGACGGCCGGGGGTTTTTCCCTGGAGCTGTCCGGAGCGCCGGGGTCATGGGACGAACCGGGAGGCTGGCATCTTTCTGACGATCCCGGCGTTTCTACGTCGGTGGGTTCTTCCTTCCCGTCGGATGGTGGAACTCTTGGGGACTCCGGGCGGTTTTTTTTCCACGATGCCGTTCAGGAGAACGATATCGTTTATATCCGTTTTGAGGAGCTATTGACGGAACGGAAAAAGGGGACTTCTTCTTCTTTGGCCGGGAAAGTTTTTGATATGATCGGTATGGTTGACAAGTCTTTTCTTTCCCACAACTATTCGACGAACGATGTTACCGTTACTATCGAGGGCCGGGACCTGATGAAGGTTTTCATTGAGGACGGGTCTTATTTTTTTCCTGCCCAGTATGCGACGGACATGTTCGCCAACAACGGTAGCCGACAGATCCTTGAACGTGTCTCTGTACTTGAAGGAGGCCTGGAGTCTACCGAGGCCCGCATGGATCGCAGTATTTTGTTCACGTTGCAGTTCGTGATGACACAGCTCGGCACGACGGGCTATGTTCCCGACGGGATATTTTCTAGCGAGGGCTATGCCCCTGGGGATCTAAGCAGTACGTTCATCAAGCCCGGGTTCGTGAATAGTGGAACGGACGCTACTGGCACGAACAGTTTGTCGTCCAGGGCCCGTCGGGCTTTGTTGTTGGAGCCTGGGGACAAGTCTTCTCCTGTCCCCCAGCCGGGGATATGGCAGATCATCAGTCTTTTGGTAGATCCTTCTGTTGCGTCCCGTCGCCTGACGGACTCTAGCATTTCCCAGGAGCAGGGCAGCATGATCAATTCGATCAAGAAGATATGCCAAGAGCCTTTTGTGGAGTTTTTTGGGGACACTTACGGGGACCGCTACGTTTTCACTGCCCGTGTCCCTCCGTTTGACAAAACTGGGGCTTTAAGCATGATCTACGGGGACGTAAAGGATTCCCCTGCCCCTTTCCGTCCGTTCCCCGGTGGGCATGTCCCCCCTCCTCCCGATGTTTCCGATGTTTTTGCCGGGGGCATGTCCGTTGGCGTGGATCCGGATAGGCTTAGCCCGATCACGCTTGATATTAACGATCGGGGCTTGCTTTCGATGAACTTGTGTTATTCTAACGAGGCGTATTCGTGGTACCAGATCATCCCTTCGTCTTTTCTTTTTGGGCAAGGCAAGAAGATTACCTTGGCGTATATCCCGGCGATTTCCTTTGACGAGTATGCGGAAGTTTTTGGTTCTCGCCCTTTTAGCAAGGAGAGCCTTTATGTCCCTTACCGCCCGGTTGCGGATTTGAACCAGGAGAAGAAGGACACTTATATGCTTCGTCAAGTGGTGGAGGATTTGAAATACATCATCTCAAGCCACCAATACCTTCCTTTCACGAGGCGCGGGACGATCACGGTAAACGGTAACCGTACTTTTAAGGTAGGGACTTTTGTGCGCCTTCGGAAGACTAACGAGGTTTTCCACGTTGACAGTGTGGAGAACAACTGGTCAATAGATATGGACAGTTCGATTGACAGGGTTACTACTTTGACGGTTTCCCGTGGGATGGTCGAGCCTTACATCAAGGGCGTGCGCCGAAGGAACGATAATGGCGGGTCTGACCTGATATCTTACTTTAACATTATCGATCTGCCGTCGCCGGAAAAGTTGGCCGGCCTGTCGGCCGGGGACAACGCGCCTTCTGCGGACGAATACCTAAAGAACTGGAAGGTGAACCCTAGGGTGTTCGATTTTTTCTTGAAGAGAGGCCAGTGGGGGTAGCCCCGTGCAATGCCGGCGGGGCCTCCCTTTGCGCGAAAGCATTTATTTTATATTTTCTTTTGCTTTCATTATATGGTTTATTTTTTCTTTTGAGGCTTTAGGTATTTTTAAATTGACAATGTCTTCCATGTATATGGACGGTACTCCTACCCCTTTTTGCAATAGGTATATATATTTTTGGATTGAATGCAGGAGATAATATATAAATTTAGTAGGGGTTTCGGTTTCGTTTTTTGATTTCACGGTAAAGCAGTCCGATGCAAAAACGGGCTTTTCAAAATAGTTTACGAACCCGGCGGTCCCTTTTGCTGCTACGGTTATGATTTCCTTTTCTGTGTTGGGTGTGTCGTGGTAGCACATTGGGTCTTTCCCTCCCGATATGACGGGGATATCCCCTTTGCGGGCCTTTGATTTTGTGATGCTTTTTCCTTTTTTAATTTCGGCGACATGAGCCAACAATATTAGTTTTTCTGTTTTATACCCGGTTTCCTCCCAGACTTTTTTGAAATTGATTTTTTTGTACGGGGACTGTATGCCCTTGCAAAATACGGGCCTGTCAAACGTGAGCATGTCGGTTAGGCGGTGGTAGCTTATGTTTTTTTTCAGGTTTTTTGGTATCTTGAGGTCGAACTTGTTTTCGGTGAATGCCCGGTAAATATATGTGCTTGCCTTTTCGGGGTTGTCGTTTTTTTCGGGGTCGTAAAGCCTTGTTGCTTCCCCTATTGTCGCCCCGTGCTTAATGGAGAATATCCCTTCTTTTCTTTTACGGTTGCTGAACTCGTAGCCTAAGAACATTTTTTCTTCCATTTTGTCCCCTGTCCTGACAAAGACTAAATTTTGCCCGTAAGCGATGTTGAAATACAGCAATTTTTCTTTTTCCAATGCTATCAGGCTTTCCCAGGACATTTTAGCTTTTTGGTACCCTTGGTATATTTCGTGGTTTTTTATGTTTTCGTTGGGTTTTTGGTCGATCAATGTGTCATAATCTTCGATGTTTAGTTCCCATATTTCTTTGGCGTATTGTTTTATGCCGTTTTTAATCCCCTCGTTTCCTTTGATTTTTGGGGCTAAAAAATATTGGTTGATTTTTGTGGCAAAATTGCCGTGCCATGCGTTGTCTTTTCTTCTTAGGAATAGGATTACGGTGCTTACTCCTGTTGACATGAAAGTGTTCGATCCTAGTTCTGTGATGGCCAATATTTGGAAGTACTTGAGGATTATTTCCCTTGTCGGCGTATATATCCCGTTGTTGCTGAGGATACTGCTGGGCAAAACGATCCCTGCCACGCCTCCGTTTTTTAGTAGTTGTTTTGTCCTTTCGATGAACATTGACTCTATTTCGGGGCTTTTGTCGGTCAGGTGCTTGAAGAGATCGAATGCTTTGTTCGCCGTCCCTGCATCCATCAGGCTTTTGAAGGCCAAAACCGAATAAGGGGGGTTTGAAAGGACCGCATCAAATTGCTTGTTGTCCTGTGGGTATTCCTTGTCGGTTTTTTTCAGTATCCCATGAAAATGTTTTGAGCTTGAGAAGTCTGCTATACCGTCCCCGTGGATCAAATTTGCCGAGCCTTTTCCTTGCATGTGGCAGTTTAGGGTTGAGGTCTTGTATAGTCGGTAGTCTTTTTCGATCCCGTACACGTAGGCTTCGCCGTTTTCTTTTTTCTTTCTTTCTTCTGTGGGGATCGTTTTGAGCCCTTGTTGTATTTCTTCAATTGCGACGGTCAGGAAATGGCCGCTCCCTGCGGCCGGGTCTATTATTTTGGGCCTTTCCCCTTCTTCGGCCATGTTTTTTATCGGCAGGGACCTTGTAATAAACCGTGCAATTGGGACTGGTGTAAAGAACTGCCCGGCTTCTTGTTTTAGTCCTGTGGTCAACAAGAGTTCAAAGAAGTCGCTCAGGAGTTGTTTTTGCAAGGTGGAGCTTAGGCAATATGGCTGGAGCAACTGGACGATTTCTTTTATTATATTTGCGTTGTCTTTGAACGAGCTTTTGTCGTTTACTTCTTTTATGGAGAATTCATTGCCTGTTTTCAGCCTCATTTCCATAAACGCTTCCCCCCCTTCCCCGTTGCTCCTTTCTGCCCATATAGGCTTTCCCAAAACTTGTACAATGCCTTGGTCGTATAGCCTTATCAACCTTTTGTGCAAAGAGAAATGATCGTCTTCCCCCTTTACCCACTGGAACCCCATACGTCCGTCTTTTACCGTTCCTTCGTCTGTAACCTTGCATAGGAACAGGTTAAAGATTTTGTTAAATGCGTTGGGCTTGTCGGAGACGGAATTGTTCCTGAGTATCCCCAAAATATTGTTCATTACGGCCCCACTGCCCCCTTTGCCAAACCCTATCCCGCACAGGTCTTTTTTTGTTAGGGGCTTCTGGTTTTCCCCGTTTGTCATTTTCTTGTCCATAGTGTTTTTTTTTGTACCGCAAATTAAATTGCCCGTGCCGTAAACGTTGCGGGGTATCTGAAAATGATGAAAAAAAAGAAACGTTATTGGAAAATCCGAAAAACATTTTAAATTTGCGCCTGCCTTTCCAGTTTTTGAGGGGGCTTAACAAAAAGACAAATAGGATGCCTATATACGGGTACAGGTGCAAAAAATGCGGTTACGGTATTGAGTTGTTGCACCCTTGGGGCGAGCTAGAGGCCCCGACAGAAGAGACGTTAAAAAAAACAAAATGCCCCGGTTGCCGTGAGCGTTTAAACAGGGTTTTTAACGGGGATGTAATACTGGCCGGGGACAACATTAGGCACAACGAAAACAAAAAGGCCTCTTTTGCAAAATCCTGTAAAAAGGCAAGCAGACGTGATTTTCGGGACAACAAGCTTGGGACGTTAACGGGGGCGGAAAAAGATCATTTCCTAAAAAAACATGGTTACAATAGTTGAATTAGCGTGCCCCAATGGCCTTATATGCCTGTGCCCCTCCTAAACGTCGAACATTAACTTTCCGTCCTCTCCGATATAATATTTATTGGCCTCAGGGGCGTTGATGAACAGTTCCCCGTTTTCGTTCAGGAAAACGTCCAAAAGCACCCCCCAATTTTCTACTTCCATCGTGAGGTCCCCGGCCCTAAAACCAACCATTTTTTCCGTACCGGTTTCATTTCTTACCTGTGCCTTTATTATGTTGTTTTTTAAGACTTCCGTATTTTGCCCATACCCTAAAAAATCATCGTTTGTTTTAGGGTAGAAAACCGGGTCTATTGTGCCGGACTGGCTAAGCAAAACAGTGCCGTCTAGGTCTTTGGCGATAAACCCCCTGAACCTTGGAAGTTTGTCCCGGTCTACCAAAATATCCGAACCCGGGAAAAAATAACGTTCGGGGACTGCCAGTACGCCTTTTTCGGCCCGTACGATGTTCAGCAACTGGGCCCGGTCGACTTTGTCTTCCCCCATTTTCCAAAACCTGTAATCCACCGCTTTAGAGAATAGGTTCTGTATGCTTTTGATTACTTCGACAATGTCAAAATCTTTTTGGAGGGAAAGGCGCAAAGAAACGTCTATGTATTGGTACTGTACGTTCACTAGCTCGACCCCCCGTGCCTTTGAACTTGTTGGGCCCATTGCTTCCCAGGAGAAGAACTTGCTTCCCTGTGAAAGCATTGAATCCATTTCGGCTTCCGTAAAGTCCGTACCGTTTTGAGAGGCTACCACTAACCTTAGTTTCCCGTTTTTTGCCCTCCCCCCGTGCATGACCCTTAAGACGTCCGTGTTCGACTTTAAAAAAACCTGGGCATATTTTTCGAGCGTCCCTTCTGCGAACATGTTAGCCCCTTTCATGATACGGTTACGGAACGCATCGTCCTGCTCATCGTCCCGTCCGCCTGTGCCTTTGTACTCGTTCGTCAAAGCTGTATGCCCTTCGGGCTCGGGGCTTATTTTTTCCACGGTAAATGGCCCCGGGTTCGTAAACCCGCCAAAATCACGTGATCTGGCCTTTACGTACCCAAACCCTTTTGGCCCTATTGTCAAATCGTTTTCGATGTCAAACACGGTTCCTGAAACCGTGGAAACGGAATGAATGCCTTCGTAATACTGTGTCCCCGGGTCTGCGATCATCTTGACCATTACGCTAGCCCTGCTAGGGCCTAACCGTTCCGTTATCCCAAAATCCCTTGCGCTTTTGTCAAGCCATTCCCCCGTTGCCGTAGAAGGGGAAATACGGGACATTGCGGCAAATATATCTTTCATTGCCTTTTTCCCGATTTTTGCGTTTCCGGCAATAATCCCTGCCAGCACGCTGTGTGGGGATATTTTGTTTACTTTTTCGGTACGGTTTATAATGGTTTCAGCAAGTATTCGCCGTAGTTCCGCCTCCGTTACCAAATTCATTATATTTTTTGCCATATTTTTTGTTCTATATTTGCCTATATTGCACCTTTGCCGTATGTTCGGATGCCCAACGGTTTAATAGGTCCAGGGCAGTTCACATTTCCACTGTTTGAAGAACGGTAAAATCCCCTGAACGTGTCTGTAGTTCAATATCGATAAAGACCGCATCGCCTTCGTGCCTAATGTCCCTTAGCTCCACCGCCTTAAAAGTGTCGTCCGTTGCCACTGCTTTTGCTACCTGCCTTAACAGTACGGGGTAAAAGAAGGAATTTTTATTAACCCCTACTACGGTTTCCAAGTCGGTCCCATGCCCTGGGAAAAATGGGTTGTCGCCTTTTTTAAGCCCGGCCAGGATTTTACCGCTCTGTTCTATGGTTTCCCGTGGGCCGAGGGTTTTCAGGTCATTGTCCTGAAACGTGATCTTCCGATCTATGTCCAGGCCGTAAGTATCTTCGACCGATTCTATTCCTTTCACTACCGAATGCAATATAAACCGGTTTTTGTATTGGGTTGGCACTTTCACGGTAAACCCCCCTTCTGTGGTATAAGATTCTTCTTCTAGCCGGTTTTCCAGTGCGAGTTCTGCCCACCCGTCCTCCGTCCCCCCGGACCTGCGCTGTATGGCTTCGATGGTTTCCCCTTGCGTTGCGGTATAGTCAAACCTTGCCCCCCCCCCATACTGGTTATTGGATGTGTTGACGCGCAGGTATTTGGGCAAATTGGCGATGGTCATTATCGCTTCGGATATATTTTCCAGATGCTCCATAAGGACCCATGAACCGTAAGTATTGAACCTCCCGGAATTAATATCGGCGATTTCCGCAATCTTGTCCGATTGCTCCTTCAGGTGTTCAAGTCTGGCAAACGAGGACTGTACAGGGCCGTCCCCCCGTCCCGAATAGAAATTGACTATGTTCAGGTAATCTTCTCCAGAAAAACCGATAAAATCAATAAAGAAGTCCCTGACATCAAATTTTGTTACCGCTTTGAACTCGTCCAGCACGCCTTCTTTGATCTGTTCCATGTATTACCTTAAAATTTTCAATGTATCTGAAAAAACTTTTTGTATGTGTTTCTGTGCCATGCTTGCCCCAAGGTTCGCCGCTAGGTCCAATACGCCCTCTCCTTCTTCCCCGAGCCTCCCGATCGCCTTTAGCGAGAGTTCGTAACGGGGGATCATGTTGTTCGCCATGTCCTGGTAATGGACAAAATCAACGAACTTGACCAAGTAGTTGTTCCCTTGCACGGGGTTGTAAAAGATTAGTTTGTGTGGCTTGTCGTAGCTGTCGAGCTGCTTTGACTGGTCTTTGATCGACTCTATTATTTTGATGCACCCGTACCCTTTTTTCAACAAGGTGTTGAACTCAAAATTATGGAAATTGTTGAACCCCAGCGCTCGCAGGTTTTTCAGGCCTTCGTTTGAGGCTTTGGCCAATACTTTAAAAGAACGCCCAAAAGTACCCGCCATTGAGATATTGACCGGCACGAAAGTACCGTTGTCGATAACGGCCACCCCCCCGGCTGTTTTCTTTACGTTGTTAATTTCGTGGTGGCTTTCTTTTAACGAAGCCGGCATGACCGGGAAAGAAAAATAATTTACGGTGTCCCCTTGGGAGTCCAGTATTTCAAACGCCACGAGGTAATATTCGAATTCGTCCGGGTACAGGGCGGTCATCCCTGCTTTCCCAACGGCCCCGGCCTTTTCTATGAACAAATCTAAAACGTTTGATGCCATGGGGCAAAGGTACGTTTTTTTTACAGGTCGGAGGGCATTAGCCGGTAAATGCGGTTTTTGATTTAACCGAATCTACCTCGGCCCCCAATTTTTGTATTTCGATTGCGATTTTTGCGTACTTGGAGGCATTTATAGGTGGGGTGGTAGGGCCGCCCTGTGGCGTGGCGGTGTGCATCTCGCCGGCATTTTCAACTGCCAGCTCATATATTTGGTCTAAAACGTTTTTGATTATTTTGGCCACTGTGTCCCCTAATACCAATGGTTCTTTCCCGCTTCCCAAAGACACGGATTTTTTTGGTGCTATAATGACTTCTTCGGCGTCTTTTGTTATGGTGGTTCCATCCGCCCCGTCCTTGTAAAACTTTTCCGTAGAACCATCCTTGGTTATTTCAATGGAGTATGAGATATTCCCTTCGTCGTCGAAAATGGTTTGTTCTACTGTCCCTTGCTTTGTGATTGCCTCAACGGTAGGCACAATATTGTCCTCGTCGTTGACTTTGCCCAAGGTGATTTTCTGCCCCCAGTGCCCGGTGGACACTGTTATTTTATTTGGGTTTTCTTCGGTGGGCTCTTGTACTACCGCTTGAATCCCGGTATTTGACACGAAACTGATGTCCTTGCCGGCATTTACGTTAGCGGTGCCGTTAATATTGACGGTAAATTCTGCCGTTTCATTTGTATTTGATATGTTAATTAACATTTTCCCCCCTTTTTCATTGGATGAATCAACGGTCATGTGGACTTCTCCTTTCCCCCCCTGTGCCCTTACCTCTGCGTTGCCCGTTTCTGTATTTGCGAGCAGTGCGGCTTCACTTTCCGTCATCATGGTTTGTTCGTCGTTGGAGTGGAACACACCAGTGATCATTATCCGGTTTTTTCCGGGGATGTTCAGTGCCATTACGTCGGATCCTAATTCTTTGTCCGTTTTCGGGAATTTAATAAACTGCATGGATGCCATGTCTACTTTGACCTGATCGTATGTTTCAGCGTTTTCGTTCATTACGGAAACCGTGGAAGTCTGCTTGCAGTTTTTTATATACTCCTCCCTCCCGAGCCCTTGTGGGATAATTACGTTCCACAAAGAGGCTGTGTTACGTCTGCCCCCAACCCCTTCGGTCCCTATTGATCTTTTTGACTCCTCCATGCCCTAGGTTTGTTTTGAGCTCAAAACAAATAAATATTAATTTTTGATTGGTATTTTTTTAATATACTCCAATGCTTCCTTGATATATTTTTTAATGGTTTGTTTCTCATTTTGGGAGAAACTTGAAAAATCCCAGAACTTAATAGCCTCGGCAATGCGTCTTTGAGGGATGCCTGATTTTTTTGACAAGTACCCTCTGACGAACAACCTATGAACATCTTTTGGGGGGAGGGGCTTATTTTGAAAATGCCCGTCCACCAATTTTTCAAAATCCTGGCTTATTTTTTCTATTTGAGAAACTAGGGATTTAAGTTGAGTTTTTTCAATGTAATAAAAATTACCAAACTTAAAGGCATCCCTCAAAGTGGGGTAGGCAATTCCGGTCAAACTGTTCAACAAAGCGTTGTTGTAGATGGGTTCTTTATATTCCATTTTAATAGTATTTTACTGGTTTAATACAAATGTAATTATTTTTTAGTTAAAGCCGTGATTTAAAAACAAAAAAACAAACCTTTTAAATCCGTCCAAATGATAATATTTTTCTGGTTTTTCAAAATTTGTCCGTTGATGCTTGCGCATGGGCTATTATTTTTTTTGCCATCGCCTCGGCAAATTTGGGGGGCACGGCGTTCCCTATATGTTTTCCGGTTTTGTATAGTGATATTTTTTCACCGAAAAAGTAATCTTTTGGAAAAGTCTGCAACAAGGCCCCTTCCCTTATCGACAAGGCCCTGTCTTCCTGTGGGTGCCCGAACCTTCCTGCCCCGTAATTGTAAAACTGCGTGGTTATGGTTGGCGCTACGTTTTCCCAACCCATGCGCCCATAAACACTGGTAAATGTTTTGCCGGTGTTTTTTTTGTAGCATTCGGGCAGTATTTTTGGGTCCCAGTCTTTCCATGATCCTTTTGGCTTTGATTGCCTGATCCTTTCGGTGTTGAGCGGGCCAAGCTTGATGCACCTGTGCAGGGGGTCTTTCCCGTTTGGCATGGGTGGCATCCCCCTGATGGTTTGCCCGACGGTCACGTACTGCCCTTTGTGGAGCGTTGGTGGGGGTATCCGTATTTCCCCCAACTTGGATGCCAACAATACCAGTCGTTTTCGTTCTTGCGGGACCCCGTACCCGGCACAGTTCACTATACGGTAGTCTGCGAAGTACCCCATTAGCTGTATTTTTTTGGTAAAGTCGGCAAATTCCTTTGTTTTTGCCACCCCCCTTACGTTCTCCATTATTATGATGTGCGGGGCGAGCGTTGTGATTGCGTTGAGGAACTGTCCGATCAGCCCCCACCGGAGGTCTTTGGCCCTGTCTTTGTTGTACAATGGGGAGAATGGCTGGCAGGGTGGGCACCCGGCAAGGACTTTTACGGTGTTTGGGCTGTATAGTTTTTTCATCTGCCTGAAGTCGTACGCCCCGGCCTCTGCGCATATGCCCTCTGCGCAGTTGTTTTTCCCGTACGGGCCAATACATGCCCGATCGCTGTCGAGCCCTGCCCGTATGTCAATCCCTGCCATCCGCATCCCGTATGACATCCCCCCTATGCCACAAAACATGTCTATGGCCTGTATCCACTTTTTTGTCATGCTGCTTTCACTTTTGCCACGCCGTTTTCTTTGGTGATCGTGATGGTTTTAGGGAACATTTGCCCTGGGGCGCTGTGGGTGGCGAGCACTATTTTAGTCTGGAGTTTTTGTGCCCCTTTGACGAGGTTTAGTATCCCTTGTGTGTCCACGGGGTTCAGCAGTTCGTCGTTCAGGTAGAAGTTTAGCCCCCCGTTCCCGGCTTTTGCGTTGATTATTTCTTGGAAAGCTAGGTCAGACGCTAGGTCGAGCCGTTTTTTTTCTCCGGCAGAAAACTGTGAGTACAGTTGTGGGTTGTCCCCGTCACGTAGGATCATGGGGGTAAACTCTTGTTTAACTTCCCCGTTCCTGTTTTTCTTGAACCCTTCTATTTGTACGGTTAGGCCGCTTTTCATTATTTCCAGGTAGTGGTTTATGCGTTGCGCTATTGAGTTTATCCTTTCGTGTATGACAAAGAACTTGAAGTCGTCGAAGTTCAGTACGGACTGGTCCCTAATGCCAATATCCTTTTCTATCCCTGTTTTAATTAGGTCGATTTCTTTTATCCCCTGAGCAAGGCCTTTCGCTTTTTTGGTGTACGCCTCTAGGTTTGCGCTTAAGTATTCTTCTGCCTTTAGGGCTTCTATTTCCTTTAGGGCATCGTTTTCCTTGGTGCTTTCCTTGGTTTTTTTGATGCTTTCCTTGATGCCCATTATTATGTTGAGGTTTCTTTTTTTCTCTTTTTCAAGGGACAGGATGTCTTTTTCGAGGCGCTGGGCGGTTTCTTGTGCTTGGTTTATTTTCCTTTTTGCCTGCCCCATGCTTTCTTCAGCTTTTTCTTTTTCTTTCCATGCGTCCTCTTGCCGTTGTTTTTTCCCTTTGTCAAAGGTGCTTATTTTCTGGTCGATCAGTTCTTTTTCATGTTTTAGTTTGAGGGTATTTTTTTCCTGTGCTCCTTTTTGATTTGTAAAGTCTTGCCATCCTTCCATTGTTTCCTCTATTTTCCTTTTAACCTCGGGGATGCTTATTTTGGGGTCCTGGATGCTAAATTCATGTTTGCATTCGGGGCATTCGGTTTTGTGTTTTAAAAGGGTTTTCAGTTCTTTCCCTTCAATAGTGATTTGGGATATTTTGGATTTGAGGTCCGTTTCACTGCTTACGGACTTGTTTATTTCGGTTACCTTGTTTTGCAGTTCTTGGAGGTGCGGGCATGGGTCGTTGCATGTTCTTTGGTATTTTTCGTTAGCCTCCCTGAACGTTTTCTCTTTCCCTGGGCATTCTTTTTTAGCCAAGTTTTTTTCGGCCTCGAGCCTTGTGATCTCTTTTTGGTTTTTTTTGATGTTGTCTTTTATGTTTTGGTTTTGGTCTCCGTACCCGTCGGCTTCTTTTTCAAAGGCAAGTATTTCTTTTTCATGTTTCAGTTTGATTTGCTCTATTTGTTCTTTGATGGCCTTGATTTTCGATTCTTTTTTTACCCTGAACCTTTCGGCGTCTTCCCCGTTTTTAATGCTTTTGATGTTGGCCACGATTTGTTCTACCGCCCCGTACATTTTTTCCCTTTTAAGCAAATTTTCCCCTATGCCTTTTTGGAACTTTTGTTTTTCGGTTTTCATTTCTTCTATGATTTCCTCAACGATTTTCACGTTGGCGAACTGCTGTACGAACATGATTTTTGCTCTTCCCGTTAAGCCAAAGAAGGAGGTGTATTTTTCGCCTGAGATGAGGAACCTTTGCCTTAGGTTTTCATGTGATATCCCCAATAGGTCTTGGATGTACTGGTTTCCGTCTTTGACGGCCACGGATCCCTTAAAGCCTTTTTTTGACGGGAGGGATTCTATGGGCTTTCCGTTGATTTTGATGTACATTGTTTCGGATTCCCTTTTTTTGGCGATTTTCCGTTCAATATAAAGTGTTTTGTTTATGGTTTTGTTTTCGAGCTGTATCCCGACGGTCATGTCCTTAACTTGTCCTTCCCAGTTGACGATATCTTTTGGGGACTTTCCATTTAATGACTCACCTGTCAAAGCGATGGCTATGGCGTCAAAAAACGTCGATTTACCGCTTCCGTTGGACTCCTGCCCGTCGTCGTCCATGTTGATCCCTTGGACTACCGTGCACCCGTTTTCAAAATCGGTTTCAAAATTGTTCAATGCTCCTATATTTTTGCCGTGTACTTTTAGGATGTCCCACATGGTTTTATTGATTTTTCGTTTTATTGATTTTTTCGTTTAGTACTTTTTTCCCAAAATTAAAATGCGAGGGGTTTTTTCTTTTCCCCCATTCGTCGTATTTGTCCACGAGGTCGTTGTCTGTCAAGTTTGCCACGATGTCCTCGCCCCCTTTTGTGTTTGCAATGAGGTCGTTGTTCTTGATGTCGACTTTCGCCCCTGCCCCCTCTAGTTTTTTCTTTAGTTGGATGCATTCGGTGGAGCTGTCTTTTTCGATCACTATGCGCACGTGATTTTTGGAGTTTTGGATTCCACTGATCAGTTTGTTCACTTCCTGCAGGGACAGTGTGGGGGGTATGGTTCCGGTAACGTATTTTTTGTAACGGAGGGGCTGGTGCTGAAAACTGCCGTCGTCGAAAAATATGTATATCCCTTTGTGCGAGCTGTCCTCGCCGAAGTTTGCGGGGTGCGTGCTTCCGGTGTATATGATGTTGGCAAATTCCTGATGGTTGTGGTAATGGCCTACGAATACTTTGTCAAAGGCACGGAACCCTTCCGTCCCTATTCCTTTTTGCGGTTTTGCGCGTTCGTTGTTCTTTACGCCATTGACGGCGATGTGGGTAAATAGGTAGTGTTTTTGGCCTGTCCGCCCCTTGGTTTCCTGTACGGCTTTGTCGAGGTAATTGGCGTATATTTCCTCGTCAAAGTAAGGGACGAAATGGGCGGTTATGCCTGTGGCGAGTTCGATTTTCCCGTAATCGCTTATGAGCTTTAGGGTGTTGCCGTCAAAAAAGCGCAGGAATGAGTCTTTGGAGAAGTAGTCGGTTTTGTCGTGGTTCCCTGCGATGGCAATGACGGATACCTTAGCTTCTTTGCACTTTTTTAGGAATGACCAAAAGGCCATTAGGACGTTCAGGGACTGGTTTTTCCTTTCGGTGAATATGTCGCCCCCGAGGAATATCTGTCGCCCGTTTTTCACGGCGTTTTCAATGAGCTGATCAAATATGCCGGAGGTAACCTCAATGGTCTTATCGCTTAGGTGGATGTCGGTCGCCCATATTGCTAACGCTATTTTTTCGGTTTGCGGATACATTTTGGTTTTGTTTTGTCGCCCTTTGGTTTTGTTGAAGGGGGCTACAAGCCCCGTGTTTCACCTGCTCATCGATAACCTGGGGCCTATTGGGCCGTTCGTAAAGAGAACGCCACGGTAATCGCTTCGGACCATGGGGCTGGTATCTGTTTTGATTTCAGGTATAGGTATAATGGGATATGGTTCTTTAAAATATTCCGCACCGCATCCTTCTATTATTTCTTCGCCTTGTTTGTAGTCATAGTATTGTTTGAAATACTCCCTTTCGTAGTCCGTGTCGCACGGCCCTATGCCATAAGTAACGAACCCGGTCGAGTCCCTCGTTATCCTGATGTATGCCCCGTCTTTGAACCCTAATAGGCATGGTAATATCTCAAATCCTTTGACTCCCCCCCTGCCCAATGGAATTTCAAAATCTTTCCAGTCGATGTCGCCGGAAAAATCAACTCGGATGGTGCTTCCCTCTTCCGTTTCCCCATCGTCGTTTAGGTAGTATTTTTTAAACCGTACAAAATCCCATTCTTTTTCGTAAATACGATCCATACAGATATGTGCGTAGCTCTGCTCCCCCCGTTCGATTATGCCTTGGTATTGGATGCTTTTTTGAATATTAATGAAGGTCATTTGGGATTCGGGATGCCCAAAAAACGACGCAGTAATTTTATCGTAATCGTCCGAAAGGGCATTTACTTCTTCTTGGAACGTCGGTATTTCGAATTTTAGCCCTGGGTTCAATGGCCTCCCTGCTATTACCGGGTTTACTAAAAGTAAATCCCAGATGTATCCTTTTTTGCCTTTGGTGTAAGCACTGGTGGCCATTAATTCTTCTTTTACGGCACCTAGCCCCTCCCTGCTCATTTCCATGCCCATTGGGCTTTTTGGGCCTTGACCGCATCCGGCAATGCCTGCAAATAATAATAATGCTAACTTTTTCATTGTTTTTGATTTTTAAATTAAATTGAATTATTAACTATTGGTTTGTTTTTAAAACAACCGTCATCACCTAAAAAAACTGTAACATAGGCCTGTGTAATCGTCAGGCTTTGGCCCAGAGTAATATTAGGTAATACAGGAGGCCTATTGCCCCGGCCACGGCCAGACTGGCTATAGGCTTTAGGTCGGCCTTTTGACTTTGAGATAGTTTTTTCATGACTATAAACCGTTTAATATATTATCTATACTAGTCCCGTCTCCCTCTTCTTCAGTAACTGAAGCAACAGTGGTTGTTCGTTCTGGGACTTCATTTACTTCCGCCGTCGTGCCGGGACCACTCACCATACCCACGGACGTTATGCCGGGACCACTCCCATTGGCTATACCATTCCCGTTATTCATGCCGGGGAATCCCCCCTTGGATGTTTTACTGCTCCCTTCGTACTCCCCCGTTGCGCTCGGGGCTTCTCTTTCCAAATATTCAACGGCCCGGCACCACTCACTGCACCCGACGATGCCGTGCCCGTATTTTTTGTCAAAAAACGATAGCCCTTCCTTTTGCTGTTCCAAGGTTTCCTTATTGTATCTTCCCCGGTATAATTCATGAACTGGGGGTTGTTCTGCCAGTTCCATTAGCTGTTCGTTGGACATCGGCCGTTTTGCCATAAAGTCCTCCATGCCATTTTCTGTTTGCTTTGATTGTTTTGGTATAGTCACATTGTACATTTCATTTCCTTTTTTAGTTTTGTCCAAAACCACTTTTACCGGGTATCCGTTATCTGGGTCGGTGAACAAGTCAGTTTCCCGTCCACCGCCTTCATAGACCTTTTCTAATTTGTCAAGGCCTCTCTTTACGGTTACGGGGGCTTCAAACAAGCCTAAGACCCATTTTTCTTCTAATTCTATATACTGAAGAACGTACATGCACCACCGTGAAGATGGATGTATGCTGTCAACACTGGGGTATTTGGTTTTGTCCCATTCTTCATTGAACGCCTCTTTATTGTCCTTGTGCTTTCTTTTTAAACGTAGGTGCAAAATGTTCAGGTACTCGTCGACCAGATCAACTTTTAACGGTTCGCCCGAAGCTGTAAGGCCGTGGAATTTTGCGTTAAGCACGGGCAATTTCTTGAACTTTGATTGACCTGGCAGTACGTTTCCCTCATCGTCCTTAATCGGTACTTTCATACTCATAAAAGACTTTACCGAAACTTCTAAATAAGACTTCCCGGCACTTCCCGGCACTACCGGGCAAATCCTAAGATAGTTTTCGCCGTCGGTTAGTTTTACATAGCCATGCTCACCACCCTTTTTAGGGAACAGATTGTCATACCTTTCATTTGCCTTTGCAACTTCGGATAGTTTTGTTCCCCTAAACTCTTTTCTGTTAAATACTTTATCACGTTCCATTGTTTAATGTGGTTTTGGTTTTTGTTTTGGTTTTTGTTTTTGTTTTATTGAACAAATATAAACGTTATTTGATAAAAACAAACACAAGGCGTTATTATTATTATTATTTTTTTTTTTATTGCTAATATATATACGTCCCACATACGTCCCACATATGTCCCACATATGTCCCACATATGTCCCACATATGTCCCACATATGTCCCACATATGTCCCACATATGTCCCACATACCTTTATCAAAAAACCGTGTTTAATGCATTTTAAGGCACTTTTTAACATTGATGTCCCACATGTCCCACATATTGCACCAAAAAACGATAGTTTTTTGTTTTGCTTTTTGTTTTCCCGTCGAGGAATGTGCTGTATAATGGGGTTTACGTTCATTTTCTGTTGTGTTCAAATGTGTTCAAAGGCGGTAAAACTTCTTTTTTCTTAAGATAGTACCCCCATACCCTACCTGTCCCGACCCTGTAACGTTCAAACCCGGCCCGCTTAATGGCCTTTCCTATGGAGTATGCATCTATTTTCAAGTATTTAGGGGCGTAAAGTTCTATGTACTTTATTATTTCAAGGCTGGTGCAAAAAAAACAATTATCTTTTTTACGGTTTTCGGGGGGCTTCTCGTAAAGGTAACAGATCAGGTGATCCACGGTACTGTACGCGCCGTAAATTTCATTTTTTTCATGCAACAATTCGAGGTCACCGCCGGTAAGGTCCAGGTCCAGCGCTTTTTTGCCTGCCTTCCATATTTCAATAAAAAGCTGGTCTTTGTTGATGCTTTCGTATTTCTTAATGTACTCTTTTTTGTTTTTGAAACGGAGGATTTCCACGGGGAGTATCCTAGTGTTGTCCGGGCCGTAAACAACGTCCAGTTCGTTTGAGGTTACCCCCACGCTTGCCATCCTCTTGTATTCCCCCCCTTTCGTCTCCCATTTTTCGACCATGTTGAACGTTCTAGCAGACGTAAGGCGCTTGAAGGCCAACAATTGCTTTTTGTTGGAGATGTCTATTTCGTCCATTAGGAATATGATGTTTTCCCTCATGTGCCTCACGTTGTCGTCCCGGTCAAAAGTTTCGTCCTCGGCGAAGAAAGTGGAGAGCCCGGTGGGCAACAGTAAACGGAACCAATCCGATTTGCCAGTGTCCTCGCTTTCCCCTATCAAGGCCAGTACAAAGCGTGAGGGATCACCGTTGAGAGTGGGGTGTATGCCCAATAGCCATCTTTTAACAAAAACCTTGCTTTTTGGATCTTGGTAATTGAGCACGTCAACGAACCGGTCTATGATACCGGGATCATCCGGCATATCCCAGTGCTTTTCTACCCAATCGGTTATAGGGTTGTAATTGGGCAACCTCCTTGGGCTCAGGCTCTCTTTTAATAGCTTGACACTAATGGGCTTGTCAAAATATTCTCGGACATCCTCTACTATGAAGTCAAACTCTCCGTCGGTTAACTTGATGCTCGACAAAGCCATGTCACCTCCCTCAACCAATATTTCCCTTTCCATGGAAAAATCGTTATAAACGATTTTATAGGTTTTGAGGACAAAGTCCCGTATATCCTTTTGCCGTGTCCATTGCCTTTTTTTACTGTCTTGTGCCTTTTTTCCGTCTACCGTCTGGCTGTGCCCAGCCCCCCGGGGTTTTTTGCCTCCTTGCTTCCCCTTTCCGTACCCGTACCCCTTTCGTTCTTTTTCAGTGTATAACTCTACACCGGCCTCTTTTGCCATATCGTAAAACGTGGCGATGGTCTTTTTTCCATTAGCGGTCTTGAGTGCATTGTCAAATTTAGCGTCCGTCTTTTTAGGGTCGTATTTACCTGAATCTACGGTGGACAGTGCATGGAAATACCCTCGCCCCTCCTCCCCAAGCGTAGCCAGTGAAAAGGCCAGGGACAGCCAATCACTGTAATCGTTGCAAAGGTTGTGCCCCCCTACAACAAGCTCGTTAATAATCCTCTCAATATCGGGGGGCTTCTTTAACTGTAAAAAGGTATCCACGGGGGGCACTGTTGGTTTAGCCGTTGGCTTTTCTTTGCCCACCTTCCCTTTAGGCTCCGGGGCCGGACGTGCCGGGGGCGTTGCTTCCTCTTTAAGCCCGGCCACCTTTGAATCAAAATTTATAACGGCTTCCTTGTCGTACGAGCCGTAACGTGCACGGGACACGTCCTGGGTCTTGTCTACTGTCAGATTTGCTTTTACCCTTATGGACTTGCCATCCCCACCTTCCGGGCCTTCCATTTCCATCTGGTTCAGGTAGTAGTCCTTTAACCACCGGAAATGAGACAAGTGGTTGTCTTTATTGCTGGTCTTCACCAAGGCGCAAAGCCCTTTGCCCCCGGCCGACTTGAAAACGGCGTACGTGTAACTGTCTTTTGCCAGGGCGTTTTGGACATCGTCCACCGAATCTTCAAGTTTGTCAAAGTCCATGGCGATCAAGCCCGAATACTTGATCAGCCCCCCTTCGTTCCGTTTGCCGAACGTCCCCGATATTGTAACGTACGGCAGTTTTGCTTTTAGCGCGGCCCTCTTTGCCTTGTCTTTCTCCGCTCGAACGGCTTCTACCTGTGGCCGCCACTCCCCGTCCGCTACCTTTTGTAAAAATTCCAAAACGGAAATATCCTTTCCGCCCTCGGTTTGCTTGATGCCATTAAACAGTGTGATAATCGGATCGCCTTCCCTGTCTGTCATCAGTCTTTTTGTTTTGAGACTGCTTGATCGTTTTCCTTTTTCAGGAACTCTTCGAGCTTGACCCCCAGCCCGTCCACAACAATGTCTAGCCTTTTTTTGATGAGTTCTAGTTGCCTGACCTGTGGCAGTAGCGTAGCATACGAGCTAGGCAGTTCAAACCGCCCCCCTAGCTCCAACTGTATTTTAAAGTCAGATAGGCGTTCGATTAAGTATAAACGGTCCTCTTCAAGCAAAGGCAGTGCCCAACCTTTGCATTTCGCTTGTTCAAGGCCGTTTAAAAGTTTGTTTGATTGGGCGCTCGGGGTGTGTGTTTTTCTTGCCATTGTATAGTATAAAAATAGATAAATGCCATTTTAAAAGAAAGGGGGCTGTGGAACAATGGCAAGAAAGAACCACAACAGGATATCTCCTGCCCCCCTTTCCATTGCAAACATACCACCTATTTATTAGATAGCAAGTTTTTAGCGCCTTTAACCCTTAAAGTTCTCAAGCCAATAACCCCGTTTTTTTTTCATTACCAACGGGGGTCGCCCTTTCAGGTGCTTGCACTGGGGTTGGGACTGCCTTTGGTGTTGCTTCGGGCTCGTAGCCGGCCAGGGTCGGGCGAAAATCCATGTAGGCATTTGGATCCCAAGAGCCGTAACGGGGGCGTGATAGGTCTTTGCAGGCTTTGTCTATGGTTAACCCGAGTCCTTTTTTGTAGTAGGATTCAGCCCACCTATAATGCCCGAGGTGGTCTTCACTTTTACTGCCTACTACTACGACACAAAGCCCACGCCCCCGTGCGGACTTAAACACGGCGTAGGTATGCTCATCGCTTTTCAAAGCCTTTTGCACCTCGTCCACCTCGTCCATGGCCCTCACGTTACCGTGCTTGTCTAAATCGCCTTTCAGTCCTACAAGGTTGTCAATATCGATTGCGATTAGTGTTGAGTACACGTCTATCCCTTTCTCACTTCGGGTCTTGAAAGTGCCCGACACTGTAACGTAGGGTAATCCACTTTTCAATGCTTTTTGCTTGCCCTCGTCCCCCTCGTTTCTTATTGCTTGGATTTGGTCTTTCCATCTGCCTGACAGCACGGCATCCATGAATTTAGAAAAGGGTATTTTATGCCCACCCGTTGTTTTGGTTATTTTCTCAAAGTAGCTAATAAAGGGGTCTAGGGCAGGTTTTTTTTGTACTTGGTTCATTGTTTCTGGGTTAAGGTAAAAGGTGAGTAAGGTTTTAAATAACAAAGGGGGGATGCAGAGAAACCCTCAAACTGCAACGGCAAGCACACCGTCCCCCCTTCGCAGGCTTTTTGCATCAGTGCCTGAATCCAAGCCATCTCCTATCTCGATATCCATATCGTCTAGAAAAACGTTAAATTCCTGGTTGATCAATTTTAACTCCTTGTCGGTTGGTTGTGGTAACCCTTTAGGGTCTTTTTGTACTTGTTGCATTTTTTTAGTTTTTAAGGTGAAAATGGGGGTTGGTTGCCTCCTGCCCCATTTGGATTACAAACATACTCGCTATTTATGAGATAGCAAGGGTTTTGTTATGTTTCTTTTGGAAATCAACAAGATTTAACATTTCACGCTATTGGCAAGTGATGAGGTATTTTTCACCGGTCTTACTTAGCAGGGCGGTGTTTTTTCTACCAATCTCTGCCAGTAAAATAAAATATTGGGATTTGGTGCCGGATTTGGTGCCGGCTCTCACCCTTGTGCAGATAAAACGTCCGTTCCATTACCTTTTTGTTGAGTTCAACAAAGCCCCGTCGGGGGCGTGCTGTCCTTTACACGCCCGAATCCCAACGGGCAACAGTACGGAACGCCCTAATACTCCAAGCAATATGCCCGACGGCTTAAAACGCCTTAAAACAAGGCACTTTGTTTTCAGATCGTTGGTTCAACTGCATGCCCTTTGTAGATAAATCGGTTTTTCCGATTTTCTAATTATGGCGAATTCGCCATAATTAGAAGCTACCCGTTTAAAGTGGTCAAATACCACCACTTTAAAACACGCCGTTTTTTTACCCCAAGCAGTTTCGGGCTGTCAACTTCAATCAAAAAAGGTGCTGTCTATATATATAAAAAACCCCCGCCGGGGAGGCTAGGGGCGTGTCTCTTTGAAAAACGTCGTTTAGAAAAGCAAGCATAATGCGTAACCACACGAATCCTATGCAACAAGTATAACCCTGGCTTCCTATCGGTTTTTGAAAAAGGGGACGTGCAAATATAGGAGTACAAAAGGCATAAAAAAAGGGTCAAAGCAAAAAAATATGAAAAAAACGTAAATATATACGAATTCCAACCAGTTTCGGGCTGTAAACTCAGCTGTCTATGTTGCTGGTTGTTAGAATCCCTTTGGTTTGTGTCTGGGGGTTCGGCGTTGCCTTGTGCAAACAAAATCCTGATTTTATTTTTAATTGTTTATATTTGTGTCCGGTTAGAAAGAAAATGAAAAAAGAAACCAAAAAAACAGGCCGTAAATGCATGTTATTAGTATCGTATGATTGTATTTGCACGGGAAAAGGTTTTAGGGGAAAGCCCTGCTAATTGAAAGGTAATTAATGTTAAATTAAAAATAAAAAATGCAGTTATGAAAAAGTTGTTTTTTTTAATATCGATTTTGTTTTTTTCTTTTCAAGATAAAAACAACAGTACGGTTGCGTCGTGGTACGGTTCTAAGTACCACGGCAAGACGACGGCCAACGGGGAGGTTTACGATCAAATGGGGCTTACCTGTGCATCGAACACACTGGCTTTTGGCACCGTGATCAAGGTTACGAACTTGGCGAACAAGAAGTCTGTCCTTGTTCGCGTGAACGACCGTGGGCCTTTCAAGATGGACGGCAAGGGGCATGTCCTCCGTCCCTTGCATGCTCACCCAAGCCGTGGGCTTGACCTTAGCAAAGGGGCTTTCAGCGCACTGGCGGACTTGGACGAAGGGATCATCCGTGTGGTCTTTGAAAATATTTATCCGAAGGGGCAAAAGCCACTTGATGCAGATAAAAAGCCATGAACTGCCCCGCACATTAAATCGGTATGGTTTTTCCGCCCTTCCGTAAAAAAAAGTGCTTTTAAGACAAAGCATCGGGCTACTTTTTAATGTATTATTTATATATATAATGGGATTTACAAAAGATTCAGTAGAAAAGCTCCTGAAACCCATAAAAAATAATGCCGAAAAAAAAAAAGACCTATATAAAAGTGTATTTTACGCTTTAAAAGCGTTATTTTATGTCTAGAGTCTGTAACAATAGGGTAAAGATCGTATCTCGCAGGAACGATATCAGGGGGCTTTTGTTGAAAGGGTTTCCGAGGGCAGAGATTAAGGATTATTTGTTTGAGAACTATGGTTTAAAACCCGCCGGTGCGTATTTGGACATCCGTAAAGTGTCCAAAAGTTTAGCGGAACACTGTCTTGTTTCCCGTAGTACTTTTGTTTTGGATCATTTGATGAAGTACGAGTTGCTTTACAAGGAGCTTTCCGCTCTGGGCTTTTCCCGGCTTTCGATGCGGGCCTTGCGACAAAAGGAGAAGGTTGCCGGCGTTGACGGCAAACGGGAGGCCGGCACTATAAATTTATCGTTCATGAAAACGAACATCAAATTAACCGGTAGCAGTGTTTTTGAAAGAAAAAATTTGGACAAGGCTTCTCAAAAGAAACTTTCGGCATACATAAAACGTGCTGTTTTTCGCAGATGAATGATTTGTGCAGTTTGGAACGTGCGGTAACGAGAGAGTTGTACCGCAGGGATTTCCATGAATTTTTCCGTGATGCGTTCCCCCAGTTGCTCAAGGGTGGCGAGTACGACGAAAATTGGCACGCCAAATACCTTTGCGATCAGTTTCAGGCAGAATTTGAGCGTATAATGATATACAAGAAGCCAAAAGAGCGTGATATTTTGGTAAACATGCCTATTCGTTCTTCGAAGTCCCTTATCATCAGCGTTGTTTTCCCTGTATGGTGCTGGATCCGTGATCCTAGGACTAAGTTCATTACGGTTTCGTTTACGGAGGATTTGGCGATGGATCTTTCCAAGAAGTCCAATCAATTGTTGTTCAGTGCGTGGTTCAAGCGTTATTTCAGTGATGATTTTGAGATAATCACCAATACCCAAAAATACATTGAAAATGACAAGGGCGGTTTCAGGAAGGCCGTGGGCACCAGTGGTTCGATCACGGGCTTTGGCTCGGACATCATAATTTTGGACGATCCTCAGTCCCCGATGATGGCTGCTTCGGAGAGGGAAAGGGAGAACACGAAAAATTTTCATGACAAGACTTTGTCGAGCCGCTTGAATTATTCGAACATCGGGGTTTTTATCTTGGTGATGCAACGGCTTCATGAAGAAGATTTGTCGGGCTATTTGCTGAGGAAGCACCCTGGCCGTTACCAGCATATCTGCCTGCCGGCGTGCATTGACGACGAGAAAGACAAGGCTGCGGTTTCCCCCCCGTCTTTGTTGCGTTTTTACGAGGGTGGCCTGTTCTGGCCGAACCGTTTTGACCGTAGGGTGTTGAAATTTTTACGAGAGAGCCTGGGGGTCCAATCGTCGGGGCAATTGCAGCAACGCCCGTCGCCCCTAGAGGGGAACTTGATCAAGTGGGACTGGCTTGAGATTGTCGATGCTTCCACGGTATCCCGTAACCCTGCAAAAGAGCCTATTGATTTTTTCTTGGACACGGCGTACACAGAGAAGCAGGAGAACAGCCCGACTGGCGTTATATCGGTTTTCAAGCGTGGGCCGGTGATTTACGTAACGAACGCCCATTCGGTTCACCTGAATTTTCCCGACTTGATCAAGTTCGTACAGGATTACGTTTTGACACAGGGTTACGGTACGAACAGCCGTGTTTTCGTTGAGCCGAAAGCGTCGGGGCTTTCTTTGATCCAGCAGTTCCAGGCCTTGACGAACCTTAACATTGTGAAGATAACGTCGGAGATGTTGAAGGACGACAAGCTCACCCGCCTGTCTGCGATTTCTGCTATTGTCCAGTCCGGCAAGGTAAAACTGTTGCATGGCGTTTGGAACGATTCTTTTTTGGAGCAGCTGACGAATTTCCCGAATGCCCGTCATGATGAGTATGTTGATTTACTTTCGTATGCGGTGAACGAGGAGATACCCCCTGACCTTTCTTTTCTCCCTTTTTTGATTTGACTATGGACTGTGAGATTGTTTTAAAGAAGACGGAGCATGATCTGGCGGTGATTGCCTATAAGTTTTTGGCCACGGGGCTTTCGGCCTACGAGGTTGGCGTGAAGCTGAAGGACGAGGAGTCAATTTCATGCAAGGCTGCGGCCGATTCGATAGTGGCCGCTTACAAGCTTGCGGAGGCTGATTATGCTCAGGATACCGAGTCGGTGATGGCGGTTCATTTGTTGCGCTACGATGCTGTTTATGATCGGGCCCGCTCGGGGATAAAGGAGCTTGAGGGCGAGGATCCCGAAACTTTTGCGAAGCTTGCCCCGTTGCGTTACGTTGAAGTACTGGAGGCCCTTTACAACAAGGAGCGTTTGCTGGGCTTCCATGACAGAAAAGTATCAATAAACGTGTCAACGACGAATATTGAGGTTAGCGGTGGTATCCCGTCCGTTGATTTTTCTGGTTTCACCTTGTCGGAGCTAAAAGATTTCAGGTCTTTGCTGGATGGTTGCCGTTCCGTTCCTCTTGAAGGTATTTACCCGACAGTGATCATGGCCAAGGCCGAGCATGCCACCGATACGGAAGGCGTTTGCCCTTCCTTATCGAAAGAAACCGATCAAATTGTGTTGCCGTGTAGCGTGGTAGAGGATATCAAGTGTGAGGAGGTAACCCCCCCCTTTTCGATTGCCGATATTGCAAAGCCAAAAGAAGAGTTACTGAATTCATTAAAAAGTGGGTGGAACAAAGAAGAAGAAAACATTTTGTCAGATTTATTAAAAAAATAGGAAATGAAGTATTGGAAAGAGGTTTTGATCTTGGTTTTGGTTTTGGTCTTGTTTTTGGTTTACGGTAGCCGTCGCCGTATCAAGCAAAACCTTTCGGCACAACGTGAAATTTTGGCATTGCAGTCGGACAGCGTGGATTACTACAAGCTTCGGACCGGGGAGCTTGTTTCTCAAAAGCAAGCGTTTGAAACGGATAAGTCCGGCCTTGAGGAGAACCTGTCCTTGCTTCGTATTGATAAAAAACGCCTTGTTTCACAGGTGGGCAAATTGGACAACCTTGTGTCCCGTCTCCGTACTGATCTGTCCTCTGCCGGTGCCGGGCGTTTTTCGGACTCTTTGCCGGACCTTGTGGCGTTCCCCTTGGACACTTTGGACCTTGTCCCGTCGGCGCCGTTTTCTTTTGATCGGCCGCTTCACTGGGGGAACGGTTACCTGACCTTGACGGGCCGTTACAAGATTATAGGTACGGTACGTCCTTCTTCGGGCGGTACTGCGTTTTCGGACGTACGGTATTCCCATGACTTTTCGTACAGCTACGAGGTGGGCCTTACCTCTTTGACTTACTGGAAACGGGAGCGTAAATGGCATTTTTGGAAGCCTGCCCTTCTTGTAACCGATATTTCGGTTACCGATCCCCATGCCCGTGCGAAAAACATTGAGAGCTTACGTATCACACCGCCCCGTAAGAGTTTTTTTGAGACAGGTGCGTTCAAGTTCTGTGCCGGAGCGGCCTTTGGCTGGTTTTTGACCCGTTGAAAACGTTTGCCGGCCTATTCTGGCAAGGAAAATGGCGCTACGGTTTCCCATAACACGGAAAAGAACTCGCACATGGTTTTTTCAAAGTCCGAAATGAGGACGGTGGTATTCATGGTATTGTCTCTGGAAAAGGTGAACCTGTGCCAACCAGCTATTTTTCTTAAGGCGGCCTTTGCCGAGTTGGGGGACATTTCTAAATCCATGCGGTGGAAAAGTGCCCCGTCGTCAGAAAAAGTAACTTTTCCTTCTTCTTCCTTAAAATACACACTGATATGGTCGTTGAACCACCCTGCAGGAACGAAAGGCATTATAACTTCCGTCCATCCATCTCCGGTTTTTTCCACTCTTGTCCCCTTTCTCAAGAAAGCAAAATATTTGTCCATAAGTTCGCCCCCCCGTGCGTCCTCTTTTTTATTAATATCCTTTTCCATACCCTTTTACATGATTTAAAATGTTTTGTAAAAATAAAAAGTAATTTGTTATTTGTTATGATTGGAATGTTTTATTTTTGTTTGGCAATATGAAAAAACAATCATAAAACGTGAAAAAATCAAATTTAAAAATGTGGCATTTATTTTTAATGAAGATAAGGGGCTTTTTTTTACCGCCCCCCGTAACTGACGGTTCGCCCCCCCGTGCTTTTATCCGCTTTGCGAAAGCGGCCGTCAACCTTTTCTATAAAAAGGACTTTAGGGGGTGCGTAGTGATGAGCTCCCGTGCGTTGGGCTTTTGCCCGTGCGATCCCTTTGTTTTAGCGCTCCGCGCGGACGCTTACCTGAAGATTAGGGACTATTTTCATGCTTACATGGACTATGAAAAAGCGATCGAGCTTGAGCCTTGGCAAAGCCATTTGTGGTATAGGCGCGGGCTTGCGCTCATCTTTATGGGCAAGGTATCCTTCGCTGTCAAAGACCTTAAGGAGGCGTACCGCCTGGAACCCTCGGCTATTTACTTGGAGGTTTTGGATAGTGTTTCTAAACTTAAAAGGGAAAATTGGTGGACGTGAACAAAACAAAAGCTCTTTTTTAGCCCGGCTGGGCCGACGAGAGGCATATTGTTTTTATTAACTTAACTTAAATTTATTGCAATGAAAGATTCAGGAGAAACAAAAAATGAAAAGGCGCCGGGGCGTTGGCAAAAGCACAAAGGTTGGGCGCTTGGACTTAAAGATCGAGGGCCGGTGAAACCGTCCCGGAGGCCCGAACGTCCCATAGAAACAAAAGATACTAACGATAATGAGCAGTTGAAGGCATCGGTGCATTTGCCCCTGAAAGGACAAGCCGAAAACAGAAACGTGCCGTTTGTCTATGTGGACTTAATGCAAATGCTCCATCGTTTCTTTCGGGATTCGTTGTACGGCAAAGGCAAGGACCCCGGCGGGGTGCAGGGTTATTTGCCCGACCGGTGCTTATATGACAACGATGCGATCAAATCCATGGAATTGGGTTTTTTGCCGAGCAGTGAAGCATTGGACCGGCACCTGAAAAACGGTTTCGGCGAGGCTTCCCTTGATGTGCCGATATTCCCCTGTATTACGATACCTTTACGTACCAATGGGGCCGATGGGCCCATAATGGGGTTCAGATTCCTTTATTCTGAAGACCTTCAAGATGGCAAGGAATCAAAACAAAAATACTTGTACAGACCGGGGCTTGCCGTGCCCGACGGGTTTGTTAATATAAGAGACGTCATGGACAACCCTCATCTGGACGATGAGGGTTTTGACGGTCTTCCGTTGGACAACCTGATCATCGTAGAAGACGAGTTTGACGCTTTGCACTGCCATGCCCAAGGCATGGCCAACGTGGTTGGGATAGGCAGTGACAAAATTAATGCCGGACAGGTAGAAGACGCGCTAAAACGTGGTTATAATAGCTTCACCTTTGTTGCTCATTCGGATAGCGCAAAGCTAGAGGCGATCCGTGTCTTGTTGAATGCACAGGCTTCTAGTGTGTACGTTTGCGAACTGCCAGCCATTGACGGCATGAAGGCCGGCCCGGACTCTTTTATACTGAAAGAGGGGATCGACGCTTTCAAAAAAGAAGTAGCCGGTGCCGTCGCCTATTATGAGTTTTGGGCCAACGGTATAATAAGGAAATACGGTGCTCTTGAAGATGAATCAAAAAAACTAAACCGTATCCAGTTGTGTTTGTTCACGGAAGATATCGTAGAAAGAGGCACGTACATTAGAAGCGAAATGCACCATAAGAGGTTTATTTTTCTTTTTGAAGAGGCTTTGAAGAGGTACGGCATTGAGCAAGAAGAGTTGATCGAAACCTATGAAAAAGCCCATGGTGCGCGCATCAAAAAACAGCAAAAAAACGAATGGTATAGATGCCTTGACGAGGCACAAAAAATGCCATTAGACCAATCCATTAAAAGAGTTAAAGAAGGGATTGAAAGCATCGAATCGATTACGTTCCAATTGAAATGAAGGCACAAGCCTTGCCACGGCGAAGCATCCAACCCGTGCCGGGCGTTTTTCAGCGCCGGCGCACAATCTGCCCCCGGGCCGGACCCAGGGGCTTATATGCAATAAAAAACCGACTTAAAAAATGTGCCAAAAAAACAAAGATTTTAAAGAGTTGATGACCCTATTTATTTTGGGCGTGCTTGCCATTGCCTTGTTTTTGTTCTTGCAGTTGTTTACTAACAAGTCTTGAAGGCGTCTGTGCTTTTAGGTTGCGATACGGCATGTACCCGGTGCAGTGCGTCCGGCCCGGGGCTTTTTGGCAATAAGATCAAGGGCAAAAAAAAATGTTGTTTAAGGAAGGTGGGGCACAGGAATGCCCAACCCGTAGGAATAAAATAAAAAGACATGAAAGAAATAGCATTTAAAATAAACGGGCCAATTACCACAGTCAGCCCAATCGCCCAAATCAGTCCAGGGCTGATCATTGCGGGATTCCTTGATAACCAGGACGTTATGGACTCTACGAAAATGAGTTATTCACGATCGTTAAAGCAATTTTTTAAATGGATTGAGGCCAACGATCTGCAATTAGGGCAATTAACACAAAACGACTTGACAAGGTACCGGGCTGATTCTTTGGCACAAGGCCGGAGCTCGCTGACTGTTGCGGCCTATATAACCGCCGTACGCCTTTTTTACGTTTGGCTTGAGGCGCAAAAGTTATATCCGAATATTGCGCGAAATGTGAACCCCCCCCGGGTTTCCAAAAAAACCAGGAAGCAACCGTTAAGCCAGAGGCAGGCGACCGCCGTCCTGGGAGCGTGCGAAAGCGATCGAGACCGTGCGATCGTTAATTTACTCCTTCGCACGGGTATCCGGACGATCGAAGCAAGGAGGGCCGACGTTGGTGATATCCAGTTCAAAGCCGGCCGGCGGGTACTTTTGATACAGGGCAAAGGACGTGATGCGAAGGACAATTTTGTTATATTGACTAACAAAGCTTTTGAACCACTGGAAGCATATTTGAAGGCACGGGGTGCAAAAAGCACGGAACCCTTGTTTGTGTCAAACGCTCCTAACAGCAGGGGCCAACGGCTGACAACTACAAGCATATCCGGAACCGTTAAAAAGACATTACGGGCGATCGGGCTTGATTCGAAGGAGTTCACTGCACACAGTTTGAGACACACGGCGGCCGTAGGTGTCATGAAAGTATCCGGCTCCTTTAAAAAAGTGCAACAAATGTTAAGGCATGAGAAACCGCAAACCGAATGGGTATACCTGGGCACGATCAAATATAAACGAAGGTTGAAAGATAACGGCGAGACATGTCTAGACCGGTTTTGTTAACGGCGCCGGTGTCCATCACAAAATTTAACATTAGTCTTGCCCACAAGATTGTGCCAAGTCTTGACAAAACTGATTAACTATGGATGACCCTTATGACCCTTATGACCTTAATGACGTGAACAATGCCTTTGGCCCGGCACGTGTTACCATTGATTTTTTGGAGTACAATTATTTGAAGTGCCGTATTTCGGAACTTGAGTCAAGTCATCAAGAGGCTGTTTTAGATTTGTACCGTGGGATATTTACGGGGCTTGATGATTATTTATCAAGACTGCCTGAGTTCAGCATGGAAAAGTTGATCTCGTCCACGTTGGAAGAAATGAAATTGGAGGCGAAGCCCGGCGATGCTTTGATCGTGTCGGCGGAAGTTGTCCAAGATGAAGATCAGGTTTTCCGTCGGCTAAATATTACTTTTGAAAAAGATGGAAAAAGATATAATTGCGCTGGCTGAGTTTATTGGTTTTCGCAAAGAGGAAAGAAAAGAGGACGTTGGGGCTTTTATGCCCGATTGGCGGACTATCACTGTCTGGACGGATGGCAAGTCCGAGTATCCTACGCTTGATAGTTTTTTGTTTTTTTCTGACTGGAACTGGCTGATGCGCGTTAGGGCCCGTTTTGAGGATACTAACTTGGTATATACCGATGATGTAATGGATATGTTTGATTCTTTGGGCAAAACGTATGCTTCTAACGATGTACGTGGGGCGTTCGATGTTTGCGTTCAGCTCTTGGAGGCGTTGGGGGCTCAACAATAGGCCTGTCCGCCCGGGACTAAAAAAGCGCACGGTAAAGACCAGGCGCTTTTCGCAAAAGTTTGTGGAGCCGGAGGGAGTCGAACCCTCGTCCAGATAAGGCTATATTGGGCTATCTACATGCTTAGTTGGGACTTTGATCTCACAAGAGAGCCGGTGCCCACCCCCTGCTTCCCTTGCCAGTTACTTTTGCTTCGCTTTTCGGCCAGCAACTTTACCTCAAGCTATCCTTACTTGTCGACACCCCTTGATCCTTTCCGTAAGGCAAAAACTTGGAGGGGTGTGGCTGTCCTGGCCCTTGGCCGGGATTAATAAATTTTGATTCTATCAAAAATTATGCAGCCATGGCGTAATTAAGCTCGCCAGATAGCATTTGGGCAGATTGATTTCGGGGGCTTGCCCACCCCCGGCATGCAAGCGCAATATCCGCTCTTACTGTCAAAACCGGTCGGCCCCATATATTAATTAACGGGAAATAATTGCCCTTGTTTTATGATAAGTAACTTTACCTCAAGCTATCCTTACTTGTCGACACCCCTTGATCCTTTTAAATAGGGCTAACTTTTCAGCGAAAAAAACGTTGTCTGGCAGCTCCTTTGTGATACGCTCATAAGTTAGCATTTTCCAATTGATGCGGGCCAATTCAGCTTCTTTTTCTAAAATTTCCAATTGATTGGGCCCTTCGGTTTCTTTGTAAAAACGTCCCCTTTCTTTTTCGTTTTGGGCCCTGTTTTTTTTATTGAAGTAGTCTTTCATGGCTTCCTTTTCCTTGTTACTGGGTCCTGTACTGAGTCCTGTGCTTTCCATTTTTGTTTTGTTTTGTGTTGCAAATATATAATACAAATATAGCACATAAATATATAAAAGCAACCTTTTGCCCCAAATAGTATTATTTTTTTTATATTTACAAAAAAAATAAACATTTACATGTCAAAAAACAACGTTTCAATAGGTGAGAAGCTGATAGGGATGGTATCCCTCCTTCAGGGTAAAATGCCATCCGACGAGTACAAGTACTATATACTCGGGCTGATATTCTTTAAATACCTGTCGGAGAACAGAAACCCCCTTTTGTGGCCTCTCTTGCCCCCGTCCCTTAGTTTTGAGTCCCTTGCCGACAAAGCCCACCAAGGCGAGCCGGTGCGCGAGGCCTTGATCGAGGCCCTAAAAACAATAGAGGGACAGCCGGGGTGCAAATTGTACGGAGTGTTCGGCAAAGTTGACCTATGCTCCCCGTCCCTTGGGAATAGCGACGGGGAAAAAGAGTCCCTTGTCGCCGGACTGTTGAACTACTTGCGTGGCATCAAGTCGGATACGGATGGAACGAGCCCGGATGTTTTAGGCGATGCCTACGAATACCTGATCGGGCGTTTTGCGTCGGTCCCCGGCAAGTCCGTCGGGGAGTTCTACACGCCTCCTCAAGTGGCAAAAATATTGGTGTCCATCGTTACTTCGGGGAAACAGGAACTCCGTTCGGTGTACGATCCCACCTGCGGGTCCGGGTCTTTGCTTTTGCGAGCTGCCAAGCAAGTCAAAAAGGTTGGTTTTTTTTACGGCCAAGAGTCGAACCCCCTCACCTACTCCCTTGCAAAAATGAACATGCTCATGCACGGTACGTGTTTTGACACTTTTGATATTTTACACGGGGACACACTGGCCAACCCCGGCCATAAAGGAATGAGCTTTGAGGCCATTGTGGCCAACCCCCCGTTTTCCGCTCAATGGCAGGGGCCAGCTTCCAGTTCGTCCAGAACGGACGAACGGTTCTTGAAATACGGGGCCCTTGCCCCTAGGACAAAAGCCGACTTTGCTTTCATTTCTCACATGGTACACCATTTGGCAGAAGACGGGACAATGGCAACGGTCATGCCCATGGGCGTGCTTTTCCGTTCCTCTGCCGAGGGCAAAATAAGGAAAGAGCTTATTGATGGCCTTAACTATCTGGATGCGGTGATCGGCCTGCCTTCGAATATATTTTACGGCACGTCCATCCCTACGTGTATTTTGGTGTTCAAAAAATGCCGTAAAGCGGATGACAGGGTTATTTTCATAGATTCGAGCGGGCCGGGTTGCTTTGTGAAAAACGGCAACCAAAACGAGCTAAGGGACATTGACGTGGATCGGGCCATATCCGCTTACAAAGGGCGAGAGAGCATCAAAAAATACGCTTATGCGGCTTCTTTGGTCGAATTGGCGGAGAACGATTGGAACCTTAACATTCCCCGTTACGTGAATATACTTGATGAGCCCGAAAAAATAAACTTGCATGAAGTTGCGGGAAAAATGGCCCGTGCCGAAGATGAAATGAATTCTTTAGACATTAAGATCAGAAAAAGTTGCAACGAACTGGGGATACCCCCTCCCTTTAAGGCATGAATGCAGAAGAAGCATCTATTGGCGATCTCCTGCATTTCAATAATGGCAGAGGATACCAAGGAGGAGGAGGAGGCACTGTCCCCATGTTCTCGGGCAAATACCCTTTGTACGGGAGCGGAGGGAAGATTGGGACTGTGAACTCTTTCATTTACGACAAGGAATCAATACTCGTCCCTAACCGTGGGACTATTACCAACGTGATGTACCAGACAGAACCTTTTTGGGCAATATCCACCCTGTTCTGGACGACGGCAAAAACCAGTTCCGTTGATCTAAGATACCTTTATTATAAATTGCAGTCTCTGGACTTTAACGAATTTACCCAAGGAGGCACAGTGCCCTCTTTGGACTTGGGCAAGCTCCAGAAAGTAAAGGTAAAACTGCCCCCTTTGGGGGAACAAAAACAAATTGGGCTTTTCTTTTCCCTGATTGACGAAAAAATATCACTGATAAAGAAAGAAAAGGCCCGGAGCCTTGAATATAGCCGTGGTTTATCTTCAATGCTTTTTACAAGATAAAATAATTACTACGATCCACCGTCCGTCATTGCCCTGTGCCGTGCCTTAAAATCAGTTGTTTCCAAAATGGAAACAACTGAAACCCAACTGTCCTGAAGCCCCGAACAGTTGTGAATCTTGAAGGGCCTCCATTGCGCGCTGTCCTTATGGATATAGATGCTCGGCTCAATGCCGTCCCCTTTGTGGTGTCTTTTGTTTATTTTTTTTTTGACACTAATCAAACTCAACTCCCTTGCATTGGATTCCTTGCATTTACTTCGCTTTCATGAATGAGTTTTTATTCACTGGCGGGGAGCTTGCAAAAGACGTAATCCTAAAGACGGATTACCTAGAAGACAATGCCAACTTCACGGTACAGCAAATTGTTTATACGGACGGTAGCCTTATTGGCTACGGGCCCCTTGATGGGGACGCTTCCCTTGGGGCTATCCTTAATTTTTTTCCGATTGCCCCTACCGATATCCACAAGCTAAAGACTTTTTCGATAGATCAGGGCCTTTCCCTGACGCTACTGACCGATGATAATCGGTCTCCTTTGCTTGTGAACGTTGTTTTATCGGGGCTTTCGGTGGGCAAGGTTTTGTTCCAGTCGGGGCACAAGGTCCGTTATGTTATTTCTGGGACAACGGACTTGAGCGGGATACCTACTAAGGGCCTCGTCCGCCTGTTTTGCAAGGGCAACGGTCAAACGTTGAACGATGGTATTTTCCCTGTCTTGGCGGTATCTGACGGGACTGCCGGGGTGGCAGATTCTAAGTACATAGAAGTTGATAACGTTTCCCGTTCGGACAAAACGGGAGACGAGACGACGGCTGCCCAAGGCAAATGCAACGTAATTTTGGAATAATGGGGAACTTAATATCCAAGTTAGGGGGTTTTTTTGGCAATAAGCAATCTCACGTTGAACACGTGAGAGACAGAAGAGCTTTTGAGATTGCCCATGCCAAGGCCACGGGGCTTAATATGGTTTGCAAGGCGTACCGCTTAGGGCTAGAAAAGGCAAAAAAGGCTTACGATGCCGGCCTTCAAGACAATGATTCGGATAATGTTTACGTTCCTGGACTGACCGAAGCGCATAATGAACTTAGGATAATTGAAGGTTATGTCAAGAAGGCTAATACTGAACTTAAAAATATTAAAATATTCAAGAAGCAAGCTATCACTCCAAAGGACATGGCAGAGGTTGAAAAGAAATATACCGATCTTTACGAAGGCCAGAACGATGGAAAAAACCGCTTTGCGTACATTATTTTGCGCCGTGAACGTAAAAACGACTTAGGGGATAGTGTACTTTTTTACAAAAAAGCGGTGAAGGGCAATTTTGGCTCAATGGAGTATTTTTTACCTGGGGGCCTTGTCGACAAAGGCGAGAACATGAATGAGCGTGTCATTCGTGCTCTTAAAGAAGATACGTCCATAGACATTAAAAATGCTCCTGATCTATGCGATATGTCCGATAGGCTTCACCTTTCAGACGTAGTCAAGACCGAGGACAAGATAGTGTATTACTACAATTATTATTATCATGGTGATACTAGTGGTAAAACAGTCTCCGTCCTGGGGACTGAAGACACTCATACAGATCCTTTTTGTTGGCTTTCCTATTCTGACATTAAAGAGAATAATGTCAACAAGGAACATTTAGAATATATGAGCTACTTTGAAAAAAAGGAGGTCATTAAATATGAATCCATTGAAATAATTTGATTTTGGAAGAAAAAAAAGATCCGTTCAATTGTTTTTTGCCTGCTACTGTAGAGAAGGCCCGTGATAAGGACGACCATGAGGTCATGCGGATCAAAGGGGTCGCCAGTACGGGTGATAAAGACTTTCACGGTGAGTTTATGGATCCGGATGGGCTTGACGTGTCCTCTTTTTTGAAGGAGGGCCATTTCAACTACCACCACACGTGGATCTCGAACCCTATGGCCTTAATCGGCCGTCCGGATAAGGCTTACATCAAAAACAAGAAGCTCCACGTAGAGGGTACTTTGTTTAATGGCAACCCGATGTCACGTCAGGTATTTGATATGATGAAGGTCCTGGAAAAGGAAGGTAAAAAAGGTTTTGGCCTGTCAGTTGAAGGGATGGTAACTTCCCGTGACAAGGACAACCCTAAGATCATCAAGTCAATCAATATAACGGGCATTGCGGTCACGCCTGTTCCGATCAACCCTAGCACGTTTGTTGAGGTCATGAAGGGCAAGCAGGACACTTTCACTACTTTTGATTACGATAATAAAGACAATGAGTACCTTAGCGAGACGTTTGCTAAAATAGAGAAACAGGATTCCCTAAAAAATGGTACTTTGGGCGTGCCGGACTCAGAAGAAGCCAAGGATGGTAAAGACAAAGACAATAAAGAACATATATCCAAGGCGGTATCCCCTGTGAATAAAGCGATGTCAAAAAGCGATGTTTGGGATAATATCGTGGAAAATTTCACCACAAATCCAGCCAGAGCAATTGATATTTTCAATATAATTAAAACAGTAAGTAAAGATATGAACGACGACGTAATTACACAAGAGCATATTGCCAAGGCAAAAGAGATCCTTGGCATAGGCTCAACCCCGGTAGCCCCGGCAATTCCGGTAGCCCAAGCAGTCCCGGCAACCCCGGTAGCCCCGGCAATTCCGGTAGCCCAAGCAGTCCCGGCAACCCCGGTAGCCCCGGCAATTCCGGTAGCCCAAGCAGTCCCGGCAACCCCGGTAGCCCCGGCAATTCCGGTAGCCCCGGTAGCCCAAGCAGTCCCGGCAACCCCGGTAGCCCCGGCAATTCCGGTAGCCCCGGTAGCCCAAGCAGTCCCGGTAGCCCTGGGCGTGGAGCCCGTTACCGGTGGTGAACAAGTCTATAAGTCAAAAATGGATTCCCTTGCAGTTTTGATGGAAGAGCAAATGAAAAAACAAGGTGAAATTATCGAAAAATTCAATGTTTTTTCGGAACGTTTGGATTTTGTAGAAAAAGCCAAGATGCCCGGCAAGGGCCTTCAAAACCAATCCTTTGTCCCTGCCAATCCTGGTGATCTAGGTAATGAGGTTAATAAAGGGGTGGTACGAGAGCTTTCAATATCGACCCAGGGCAGTGTTATTTCCGGCATACTAATGAAAGCCTGTAAAATAGGAGGAGATTCATTTGACAATACACTTTTAGAATCCGCTAAGATGGTGGAGGCCACGAACAAGCTTGCGTCTACCGAAGAGGAAGCAAGGAGAATCTCAGACATGTTAAAAAGAGATTATAATGTTACAGTAACTATTTAAACAAAAAAAAACAATAATATGAGCAATAATTCAATACCGCTTTTTACGGACTCTCCAGGTTCCCCAGACATCCAAGCGGTACACAAGGCGATGACTACAGGTGACTTGACAGGTTACGGCTCCTTGAACAACCTTACCGGGGCCCAGGCTGTAAAAAGGGAGTGGTTGGACGCAACGGTACGATCTCTTGAGATCAATATCAAGTACCTGAAGCTTTTAAGGATGATGACGAAAGTACCGGTAGAAAGCAATGTTGTGCAATATGCGGTGCTTGAAGAATTAGGGAGCAATCGCAACGCTTTTACTACAGAAGGGGGGCTTCCCACTGAAAACAGTTCAGGATACAGGCAACGACAAATGGTGCTCAAGCACATGGGTACTGTCGGTTCGGTTAGTTTTGCGGCCCAAAAAGTGGATGCCGTCGTTACGAACCTGTACCAGAAAGAAGTTGAGAACCGTACCCTATGGCTTTTGAGCGAGTTGAACAAAAGTTTGACCCATGGCAATTCAAATATCATCCCCCAAGAGTTTGATTCGTTGTACACGCAACATGCTAGGGTAGGTAACGCTCCCGGGGATTTGTTTCCCACGCTTGACGCTTACAATGATTCAGGTTTAGCGCTTGATATGCGCGGTAAACCTTTGTCGGAGAACGATTTGTCAACTGCGGCGGTTACTGTCCTGGACAATAAAGGTTATGTGGACAGTTTATTCGCACCCAACTCTGTCCTTTCAGGCCTTTCACAGAACTATTTTGAAAGACAACGCTTCGTCGTCAATCCAGACATATCTGAGACTAATGCGCGTTTGGGCATTGTTCCGCAAACAATAAGTACTGCGGCCGGCGAGTTAAAATTGATAGGGGATATTTTCACGAGGCGTCCGCCGTCAAAATCTTTTTCAATTACGAGTACGACCAACCGTAATAAGGCGGCCGGCAGCGCGACGAACATACAAGCCCCCCCGGCCCCGGTTTCGGTCTCTGCGGCGCTTACCGCTAGCGATCCTGGTTCGAAGTTCAAGTCTGGGGGCGTGCATACCGACGACCTTGGGACTGTTTTTTATGCAGTTTCTGCCATTAATTCTGAAGGGGAGTCCCCTTTGACGATCCTTCCGGATGCCACGACTGGGATAAGCCTTGCCCAGGGTCTTTCTGTCGATCTTAAATGGACTGACGGCGGTGGCGTACTGCCAGCGACGGGGTACACGGTTTACCGCTCAAAGGCCAGCACCGCCAGCAATGCTTCCACCGAAGGTGTGGAGTTTTTCCCTATTTTTGATGTTTCCGTTGGTGATGTGTCTATTGGCTACGACGGAGCAGCAGCAGGTTCAGTACGGGATCGCAACCGTGAATTGCCGGATACCGAGAAATGTTTCATGACCGAAATGTCAGATGAAATACTTGCGCTCAACGAGCTTATGAAATTCCAAAAGTTTGACTTGGCCGTGCTTGGCTCGTCCTACCGTTTCATGATCTACGGTATCCTTGCTCCTATCTTGTACCAGCCGATGAAATTCATAATATTTAAAAATATTGGGCCTTACGTTAAATGAAGATAGGAAACAGAAAATATAAGGGCCGTAAAATAATCATACCTATTTTGGGGAAGGTTACGTTTGATAAAAACGGTTGCATTGATTGTCCGGATTCGGACGGCAAAAAGATATTGAGTCTTGTCAAGGATTTGTTTAAGGACGGTTTGCCCCCATCCGTACCGGATGCTAACGCTCCCGTTGCCCCATCCTCGCCGGATGGAGCTGTCCCTCCTCCCGAGACTGACAGGTGGTATCCTTTCCCTAAAGATATTGAGAAGGATACCCTTTCGTTAATGACCAAAATGAAGCGTATGCGCTTGCCGGAATTGAAGACGCTTATGTTGGATTTTAACAAAGAAGCCACAAAGGAATGGTGGGATTGCCTGACTCGGGACCAGTTGGCACAGGTGATAATTTTAGAGGTAACCAAGGCTTATTTTAAGCCTTCGAAAGGCGGTAAGGATGTCGGTAAGGATGTCGGCACTTCGGTTACGAACCCTTAGCCTTCGGGCCTTCCTCCTTCTACGCCGGGCTGATTTTTTTGTTTATCAAAATCGATCTGCCAAATGAAACGGAAGTCCAATGGCTCAACTATCATTATTTGGTAAACCTTTTTTTGCCCTATGCCGGAACAGGATTTTTTGATTTCAAGCCTTAAGAACACGGGGCGTATATTGTCGGCGGGCGATTTGCGCAGGTTGTACTTTTTTGGTTTGTCGATGTCTGAACCGGAACGTGGCGCGGTGATGGACGATCGTTCGTTGAACTCTTACATTGAGATGAGCCAGCAGGATATTGAGGACTACCTTAGTATTAAATTGTTCAGGCAAGTTTACCGTGAGACCATTGATTTCAAGCGTTCCGATTGGAGTTCTTGGGGTTTTATCCCTACGACTTATCCGGTTTCGGAGCCGGTATCCCTTTCGGGTCACATGAACAATACGAAACATATAGATTACCCTGTTGAATGGCTTTCGTCCAAGAGTTCAAGCGATGGGCGCTATTATCGCCGTTTTAACATGGTGCCCTCTTCGGGGGCCGCTTCCCCGACCGGTAATCTGGGTACTTTTTCTGGGGTTTTCCCTTACTCTTTTTTGTTTAGCCGTGAGGGGATGCCTAATTATTGGCATTTGGCTTACATTACCGGGTTTGACAATATCCCCAAGAGCCTTTTGGACGCAGTGGGGAAACTGTCGGCGATCAATATCCTTCACCAACTGGGGGACTTGATAGCCGGGGCCGGCATAGCGTCCCGTTCTATATCGATTGACAACCTTAGCCAGAGCATCGGGACAACGTCCTCGGCTACTAATTCTGGTTTTGGCGCCCGTATCACGGGCTATCGGAAGGATTTGGCCCGCCAGTTGCCAATGCTTTACAATACTTATGGCAACCTTCCCATTTCTTTTGCCTGATCAAAAAACACTTGTATGCACTTGAGCGGGAAAGACCTTGTTGACGTTGCCGATTCTGTTGAGGGGATAAATTATGCGGATTTTGTTCCGAAGGAGTTTAGCAACCTGATCAAATCCCAGGGGTACAACGTTGTTTACGAGGAGGCGTTGAGCTGTCCTTGCAAGTCCGATGATTCTGGTTTTCTGAACACGTGCCGTAATTGTGGCGGTTCTGGCTATGTTTTCGTGAACCCTCAGCCGGTTAAGATGATATTGACGGGGGTTTCTTCTTCCCATGCCTACGATGAAACTGCCCGTATCGGGATTGGGCAAATGTATGCCACTCCTGTGATGCCTTTGCGCCTGTGCCCTATGGATCGTATTACGACCATGGACGGCAAGTCGGAGCATAAAGAGGTTGTTTTCCCGTCAAAGGACGTTACGACTGGCAATTTTTTTGCTTTGTTGCACTATCCTGTTGCGACGGGCCTTTACGTTGGCCTTTTTGATGGGGCCGATCGATGCCTTCGCCGTTTGCACGAGGGTGTTGATTATATTTTTGAGAACAAGACGCTTCATTTCACGTCCCGTCACTCTGCTCTTGAGAGGCCATCGGTGACGGTTCGGTACGCTCATTGGCCACAGTACCATGTATGGGACATTTTGAACGATATACGTAGCGTTAAGACACAGGGGCTCAATGGTGCCCGGCAGAATAATTTTATGCCGGTCCGCGCGGTGGTTAAGCGTACGCATTTGATTTTAGACAAAGAGAACTTTTATGGTAACAAGGTAGTGGACAATTCATGGAAAAACACAGGGGTTTGCGCCCCCAACGGCTGTGGGCGTACGACGGCCCAGGAACGGGCGATCCGCTATGCCGGCCCGGAAAAGATATGGAACGTACTGACGGCTTCCCAACGCCTTGCGATCAAGGGGATTTCGGATCGGCTTTTGGGCCCGTCTTCCCTGACCTTGACGGCGCCTTTGCCTATGGTAACGATAGGGTAAAAAAAAATGCTATCTTTGTTATAATTTATTTGACCTTAAGGGAAACCATATCGAGATGAGCGTAATTAAAAATTTGGGGCAGGTTCGTGGGTATCATATAGGGGACGACGAACCTCTTAACAAGGATATACCTTGGATCAGCAAGTCTAGTCCGAGGTCGGTAAAACTGTACAATTATGACACGTCGGCTTGGGAAATAATGACAAACCAGCCGGTCGTTTACCGTTTTGATACCGATCTTGTGATTGAAACGGCCGGTATTTATTTATTTCACGGTACGGGAAACCGTACATGCAATATTAATGACGGTATTTCGGGCCTTGTGGACATGCGTACGACGGCTTCTGGGACCCTGACCCTTTCGGGGCGGATTAATGACAATTTCATAAAAACGATGCCCCCTGGCCGTGCCTCGGTGGTTTTTGTTTGGGACGATGTTGGGAACGAGTATGTTTTTTGATCGTTTGTAAAAAAGAATTTGGATGCTGGAAATATATTACACGGGCGCGGCAGAGATGAACGGTGCCCAGCCTTATAGTAGCCTGTCTTTGGGGGGCTTTGCCTCTTGCAGTTTGGTTCCTAACGGTATTCCCGGGGCTTTGTTCCCGGAGCTTTCGCCGGAGTCGTTTTTTCCCCCTTCCCGTTTGACTTTTGTTTTAGCCGTTCGTAACGCTACGGGCAAGTCCTTGACGGGCCTTCGTTCTTATGTGTCAATAGGCCCGGGTTCTTTGGGGGTTTTTTCTTTGGGGTTTTCTGTGCCCGTTTACAAAGACAAATGTTCTGATGTTTGTTCGGAGCGGCTTTCCTTATCTTCTTCTTTGCCTCAGGGGACAGTCCTTTCCGAAGCGGCCGATGAGTCTACGTCCCTTTCTTTGCCTGATCTTCCTTTTGATGGTTTGTTTTTTCTTTTTTTGAGCCGTGAGGTCCAAGCCTCTTACCCTTTTTCCACTACGGCCTCTTTGCTTCTTGAGGAGGAAAAGCCTTTGGCTTTGGAGGATAAGGCTATTTTGAAGTTTTTTTGGGACTGATCCTTCTTTTTATATGTTGAAAAAAAACTTTACATTTGTTTTAAAAAAGCACTTTAATTGATGCGGCCAAAGATACATCCTTCCCTTCCTGCGCACGTGAACTTGAAGAATATAGACAAGGTCCAACTCCGTTTGGAAAAGAAACGCGCGTCTTACCTTTCCCAGGGCGTTCAGGGTACCGGTGCGTCTCTTTTTGATCAGGGGAACGATCACCGTAAGCCTGAAGAAGGCAAGTCGATGCTTGTGGATCCCATGTTGAACCAGTCGTCGATGGGCTTTTTTGAGAAGTATTCCCGTTTGGGCTTTGACACGCTTTTCAATATGTCCCATGTCCCTGTCATCCGTGCGATCATTAATACTCGCAAGGATCAGGTATCGGCGTTTACGCAACCTCAGCCCAGCAAGTATTCAAAGGGTTTCGTGATCCGTAAAAAGACTTCGGGCCTTTCGGCGTCGTTGCCTGGTGATGGCCTTTCGGCACGGGAACGCAAGGATACGGAGGTTTTGGTTTCTTTTTTGGAGAACGGTGGGGACAATTCGAACAAGTGGCACGGGGACAATTTTGAGACTTTTGTACGTAAGATGGTCGAGGATTCCCTGGTTTTGGATCAGTATTCTTTTGAGGTCATGCGGACGTTAAAAGGCGATCCTTACGAGTTTGTTGCGGTCGATGCAAAGACGATACGTATTGCCATGACGTTTTGGGACAACCAGTCCCCGGATTTTATATCGCCTGATCGTAACGATCAGGCTATTGACGGTTATTTACCGAGCTACGTTCAGATTTACCAAGGGACCGTTTACACGGAGTTTTACCCTTGGGAGCTTTGCATGGGCATCCGTAACCCCCATACTGACCTTAATTATTCGGGCTATGGCCGAAGCGAGCTGGAGGATTTGTTACAGACGGTTACGGCGATGCTAAACGCCGAAAAGTACAATGCGAAGGTTTTCAACAACAAGATATTGTCTAACGGGGCCTTGTTCCTTAAGAATGCCCATGGTGTAAACCAGGCACGTTTGGAAGAGATACGCGCAAGCATCCGTTCTATGGGCACGGGTGTCGACAATGCCCACAATACCCTGATCCTTCCTGCGGAGGCTGCGGAGTGGATACAGGACAAAATGAGCAACCGTGACATGGAGTTTTCGTATTACCAGCAGCACCTGATCCGTTTGGCGTGCTCAATATACAAGATTTCACCGGAGGAGATAGGTTTTAATGACGCTATCGGGCAAAGGGGGCTTGGTTCGGGTCGTGCGAGCCACAAGGAAGATTTGGATCATTCAAAGGAAAAAGGCCTTGCCCCGTTGTTGCGGACTTTACAGCGATCAATAAACAAGTATTTGATAGGGCCTAAGTCTGGAGACAAGTACGAGTTTTTGTTCGTTGGGCTTGATGTGGAAAGCGAGCGTCAAGAGGACGATAGGATTTGCAATTCAATAGGAGGGAACGCCTTCCGTACGGTTAACGAGGTCCGTGCCGAAAAGGGCCTTCCCCCCCTTAGCAGTTATTACGATGATTTATTGAATAAAAATGGCGAGCAGATGGATACCGTGCCCCCTAGCCCTCCTGAGGTCCAGGAATCGGTGGAATCGGTTAATAAGTCCCTTTCCGATGAGGAATATTGGAATCAGGTGGAATCAGTGGAATCAGTTAACGAGTCCCGTTCCGATGAGGAATATTGGAATCAGGTGGAATCAGTGGAATCAGTTAACGAGTCCCGTTCCGATGAGGAATATTGGAAGCAAACGCTAAACAAAATCTAATGGCCTTGAAACGAAACGGTAAGGGGTCTTTGGGCGTTAACCCGGAGCATACTGGCGAGCTGCCTCATTATGTTTCGGTTTACGGGATTGAGTCGGACTTCCACAAGAAGGCGATGGTTTTTTTTAGGTCGATAGTAAATAAAACGAACTCTTACCTAAAAGATGGCAATACTAAACCCTGATCAAGTAGAAGGTCTTCTGTCGATCATCGAGCGTCATACTTCGGTATTTACGGGGACGGTTCTGGGGACGGAGTTTTTGTCTAACCAAGAGAAGCTGGCGTTGGCCCGCCACGGGGTTAATATCAAGAAACTGTACGAGAAAAGCGGTGATCCCGTTTTCATGAACTACCAGTTGGGCATGCTTTCAAAGGTTCTTTCCGACAAGCCTGTGGACAAGCTTTCGTACCGTGATCTTAAACGGATGATCGCTCAGGGTCATTATATAAGCCTGACGCACGGTGAGAAGGCGGTCCTAAAAAGCGTAAAGAACCAGGCCTTGTCGGACATCCGCTCGACTGGCGGTCGTATTTTTAACGATATTAACCAGTCGATCAACGAGACAGACCGCCGTTCCCGTGGGGTCTCCGTCCGTGCGTCCCAGGAGAAATTGATCCGTGATGTTATTTCCCGTGGGCTTACCGATCGCGATCAGGTTAAGGAGATTGCGCGCACGCTTCACAAAAAGACTGGTGACTGGAGCCGTGATTTTGGGAGGATCGTACAGTTTGTTTCCCACCGTGCCCTGTCGGAGGGCCGCGCGGCGATCATAAAACGTAAAGGGGGTAATTTGAGCAAGGTTTACGTGCATGTTTACCCTGGCGCTTGCAAGTCTTGCATCAGCCTTTTCCTGACGGCCGGCGAAGGCAGTGCCCCTAAAATTTTCACGTTGGAGTTTCTGGAGGGTAACGGTTCGAACATCGGGTCAAAGGTTTCGGACTGGCTCCCGGTATTGCCCCCTGTCCACCCCCGTTGCCGTTGCGATTTGTTTGATTACGAGGGCGGAGAATGGGACGGGTCTAAGTTTTCCATTCCTAAAGACGTTGGGCCGTCGACTGCCCGTCCGAAGATAAAGGTGAAGGTTGGGGACAAGGAGTATTTAGTTTGATTTTTGGCTTGCGTATGTTAGGGTTTTTGTTGGCATCCATGCCCTGAATCCTTAAAAAGCCCCCTGTATTTTTGATACAAGGGGCCGTAGGCCCATCGAACGCCCAAGCGTTTAGCCATGGGGGCACACAAAGGTGTTCCTTCCAGTATAATTGGATACCGCACCTTCCAACTTTTCTTTCATATAGTAGAGGCAAGCTGTAATATCCTTTATTGACTCCAAGTCTTCCAATAAGTCTTTGTAGTCTTTGCGCGATACATCGTTAGGGCCTAAAGCCCTTTGCTTATAGTGTTCTTCTAGCTCCTCTAAAAGTACTGACATTTTTGTTATATCGGGGCGGGCCTTCCCGGTCTCCGGCGCAAGCAACTGTCCATCGGTTCCTATCATGAACCCTTTTACCCCTTTGTACCTTTCAGGCTTTTCCCCGTGATTTAACTCTAAATACTCCAATATTCTTTGGGTATCCATTGAAAAGGTTGGATGCCTCTTGGTTATGCGTTCCCGTAAGTCTTCAAGTGCTACAAACTCTAATTTACACGTCTTCCAATGGATGGATATGTGCTTGTTCAACAGGTCTACGTCATCTTTAATCATTGCGGGGTTTTTTCGGTATAAGGCTGGTGTCCACCCCTGCGGCGTAAAAGGCTCTCCGCCCATCATGGTTTGCCATTGCAACGCACATTTCAACCTTCAATAAGTCAAGTTCCTCCATTAAATCATTTATTGTCTCGAGGTCGTCCGACAAGTCCTTGTAGTCTTTGTCCGATACTTCGTTAGGGCTTAAATCCCTTTGCATGTAGTATAGAACTAGATTATTCAAGCCTACCGACAATGACGTTAGGCCGGGGCGGGCCTCCTCGGCCTCCTGGGGCCCGCCTTGTGGCCCTCGGTGTTTAGTCCATTGGTCCCACATTAATCTCAACGCTATCCCCAACGCCACCCCCAGCAAAAATGCCAACACTATTGTTTCCTTGTTTTCCATTTTATTGATATTTAATTATTTTAAAACCGTCCAAACCTTCCTTATCCCCTTCGGGGCCGGGCCGCATTTTACAGTCCTTGTTTGAGGTTTCCAACCAGTAGCCCCGTTTTTTCATATATGTTTGCTTCTTGTACCCCATCACGTTGCGCAGGTACTCCCCTAGCCTTAAGGCAGATAGCTTTAACGACGGGTCCAGTACTTTTAACCTTGCCCTTAGGTCATCCCCTTTAGTGAAAAAGGAGTAGCGCCCTTTGCCTTTTGGGGTTATTTGATTCTTTAGCAACTCAATACCCCTATTTTTCACGGGGGCCGGGGGCTTTGGCTCGTTTACCAGCCCCTCGGTGTGCAACCAGAACCCCCTTTTGCCATTATGGAACGCTTTTTTATAGCCCAGGGCTATTAAAAGTGTCTGTATTTCCATATAGGGCAGGTGATAACACCTAAACTTCTGCTTAAAAAGCGCCTTTAATTCTTTAATGGTAAGAAAAACGGGGGTTTTATTTGTTTTTATGTGCCTAGCAACCAGTTCAAGGCTTTCTTTCCTAGTGTCGTACTTTATTGGATTTGCCATTTTGATTGTGTTTTATTTAAAAACATATAAATGTTAATGTACGGCGTTCCCTTCACCCAACGCCTAACCTAATATCTTTTGGGCAAAATCCTCTATAGCTTGGTCATCCTTCCCCATCTCAATGTATAACATAATCCTCTTAGATAATGCGTCCCCGTGCATAGGGTTTATTGAAAGGCGTTGGGCGGCCTGCATTAAGCCGTAGGGGCATTGAACGCCCAAACGTTTAGCCACTGGGCACAATAGGCAAAATTTCACCGTTTACCACCCGCAACCAATAACCATCCTTGCCATTGTGGCTATCCTTTCGGTATCCCAATTCCCGAAGCACTCTGGCGATGGCCATGATCGAAAGGTTTACCTGTGGGGCCGTGATTTGGATGCTCTTTTTCAGGTCTGTGGCATTCATAAAGACAAAATCGCCCTTATGGCTTATGTACTTCGTTACCTCCAGGTACTCTTGCTCTTTTTTCTTATCACTACTTTGTGCGTTCATGATTTTATTCTCAAGTTGAACGTAATAGTACCGTCCAAAAGATAAAAAGTCCTGCAATCGGGGCAGTATGCCCTTTAGCTCTTTCAAATCTGACAATATGGCTGGGCGATCGCTTCTCGTCCCGGATTGAAATTCTTTTAGCCTTTTCGTCCAGTGCCTTTCTATAATTTCAGTATAGTCATGCAATGTCTTTATAAAGGGGTGGTCCTTCATTTTGATAGTTGTTTAGTTTATTTTAGTTAAAAATATAAATGGCTTCGTTTAAGGGGTTTTAAGCGTCCCCCCCTTGCCCTTTGTTCTCTGTTCTCAAAATCTTTTTCAGTTTCCTGAACCACTTTTCACGCCGTGCCCCTAGCCTTGTAAGGGCGATGATCCTTTTAAGTTGACCTTCTATGTTTACCATTTTTTGAATGTTTACCATTTGCCATCTTAGATCATTTTGGTACAGATCGTCCGCCCGTACCCTTTTCATTGCCCGTTCAAGATGGGTTAACATAATTGGCCCGGGGAGCTCTTGTTTACCGTTGCAGGGTCCAAACATAGCCCCTTCGGTTACCAGTAAAAACGCCTTGCTCCTGTCGAGGGCCGGGTCTTTGTACCCGAGCCCTTCTATCAAGTACCTGCTTATGTCCTTTGGGGACTTGTCAAACCAGCAATGGTTGTACTTTATCCGGGCCTTCAACTCCTCTGCGGTCATGGATTCAGTCCGCCCAGGCGTGCCCTCCTTAAGCACGTGCCAGTCGATTAAACCGTACTGGTTTAGGTTATCCCCCTCTGCATCGCCAACGGCTGGGGGCTCTGCCATTGCAAACTCTGCATCCACGGTTGCAAGGTTAAAAAATGGGGGGCCGTCTAGGGGGGCAGGGCCCGTGGGGTCGCAGGGTTCGTACCCCAGATCCTCTTGAAGGTGCCGGGCTATTATTTTTGAGGACATGTTAAACCCCGGAAAGAAACTCTGTATCCTTTGCCTTAAAGAAACGGTGTCAATTACCACACTGCCCCCGGGAGAGCCATTGGGCAATACGTGCTTGGATATTACTTGAAGCCCGCTTAAATGTGAATAATCATTATTTAGGTAACTTTGCATTTTGGTTTTCTCTTCCATTTGTTTTTGATTGATTGATTGATTGATTGATTAATATTAAAATACTTGATCACTTGTTTTAAGCCGTTTTAACGGCTTCGTTTCGGGCGTTTTAAAGCGCTGGCCGGCCGGCTTCGGGCCCAATGCCACCCACCGCCCCTTTCATGCTTCTAACTTATCTGCAAGGGCTAGGTACTCCTGTGCCTTTCCTGAATCCCCTAAACTGCGATAAGCTAAGCTAAGCCCCCTGTAAGCATCGGGAAAATCGGGGTCTAGCACGATTAATTGCTCAAAACAAATAGTAGCAGCGTTGTGGTTTCCCTTCTGTGATTCCAGTACCCCCCTTAAGTACAGTTTATGCACTTGATTCCTTTTTTTGATTTCATTTAAATCCTCTGCTGTTTTCATAATATTAAAATTTGAATGTGTTGTTTGTTAGTTCCGTCCAAGGGGAAAATCACCGGGCTCCTCGCTTTGTGTTTCGGGTACGTTTCCAAGCCCTTCCAACCTTAGCCAAAAGCCCCGTTTTTTATTGAAATTTACACGGGGGTAATTCAGTTTTTCACCTCGTAGAATCTTTCCAATTGCCATAGTTGAAAGGTTAAAAGCCTTGTACTTTGCATGGAGTACCATTTTTAAGTCTGTAACAGTCATAAAGGATTTGTTGCCTTCGGTGTTTGCTACGGTGCCGTCATAGGGTTTTACGTGGTCCTTTATTAGCTGGTGGGCATCCGTGGGCACCTCTACGCTTTGCACCTTTGCACCGTGCATGCCATCGTCATCACTGCACACGCAGGGGGAGTCCCCGTGCCTTTTAATGCCAACCAGTAAACGCCTTCGGGTTATAGAAGGGTCTAGGTTTTGCCCAATGTAAGCCAATAGGTGATTTACCATGTTCTCATCAAGTGGCCTGCCGTCGACCATGTACTGGCCAGTGGGGGTGTCAAAGTAATAATCAAAATTTGAAGTCATAAACCCCATCAGGGCGTAAGGCGATAATTTGTCATTCATTTTGTGATCGTTTATGTTGAAAACTGTTAAATGTTTACGGCTTTGTTTCGGGTTTGTCTTCAAGTCCTTGCAACTCTAGCCACCAACCCCCAAGCTCGGGAGCCCTACGGCAGTAGGGATGCCCCAAATCCTCTTCTAGGACTCTCGCAATGGCTTTTGTTGAGAGATCAAGGCCCTTGTACTTCCATCCCAGAAGGATTTGTAATTCGTCATGGGTCACAAAGGCAAGAGTACCGCTGTCATTTCTCACAGTGCTGTCATAGGGTTTTACGTGTTTCTTTATTAACCGTCGGGCTTCCTTTCGATCTGTGCCGTACGCCTTTGCACCGTCCAGCCCCTCATCATAACTGAGCAAGAAGGGGGTGTGCCCGTGCCTCTTTATACCAAACAGTAAACGCTTTCGGGTTATAGAAGGGTCTAGGTTGTGCGCTATGTAAGCCAATATGTGATTTATCGTGTTCTCATCAAGCGGCTCGCCGTTGAGTTTGTACTGGCAATCAGTCCTGTCATAGTGATAATCATCAAAATTTGAAGTCATAAACTCCATTAAATCGTAAGGTGATAATTTGTCTTTCATTTTTATAATCGTTAAAAGTTTAAAATGTTAAATGTTAACGGCTTTGTTTTAGGCGTTCTAAAGGGCTGAATCTTTGCCATGCCTTATAACAGTGATAGCTGGCATCCGGCTTTTCTTTTCTTTGCAACCCTACGGCGTTTTGCCCTCTTTGCTTCCAGTGATTCAAATAGCCCCCCGTCGGATTCTACCAAGTACCCCATCACGTCGCCATGCGATTCCGGCTTGTATCCTAACTGTAGCTCCAAGTATTCTACAATCCCCTGGGTGGGCAGTGTGAAGCTTGGATGCCTCTTGGTTATTCGTTCTTTCAGGTCTTTAACCGCTACAAAATCGCACATCCAAGTCGTTCCAGGGGCATACACGTGCTTGTCTAGCAACCCCATGGTTTGTTGATACCAATCCCACTTCGATGCTGTTTCTTTTCTTACTGTTTCCATATCGTTGTTAGTTTGTTACGCTCTTTAATCTTCAGGTTAACGGCTTTGTTTTAGGCTCCAGGTCCGTCCAACCCTAGCCAAACCCTACGCCCTTGTATCCAAGCCTCGTTAAAAAGTGTTGTTTTGTCAATGGCATCAAATGATTCATAAAACCTTTTCATGGCTTCACTCCCGTGCTCTTTAAGGTCTATGCACAAAAAGCATTGATTGCCCTCCCCTTGTAAAGGGCTTGTATCTTTTACAGAGCAGGCTAGCATGGCATGGCGTTGCTTTGCCCCCCTGTTATCACGGCCCTTCCATGTGTATTCCTTTCTCAAGATTAGATCCCTTGTTGCTTCAATACGTAACGGGGTCCAGTTTAGAATCTCATACGTCCCTACTAGTACGTTCCGGCAAAGCATCTTTTTTGTGTCGACCCCCCTTCCAAGTCTTTCTCTTATATGGTACTTTTTAAGTCCTGGGGGTATCAGGTTATCAAGGACGTGCTCCCTGAATCCACAGTCGCCCCCTCCTAGTACAAGCATCCCCGGGGCCTTGCCTTCCATGTAAGTGCTGGAAAAAGAAAGAATCCATTTTTTCAGAAGGGGTTTGGCCCGGGAGTCTTTAATAGGAAACGAGTCAGCAAAGCGGTTAATAATGCCTGTATCCCTGGGAGTGTCTTCAAGTGTTTTAATGTATTCAGTAACGGGGTCTTCAATCGGTATCGGCTTGTAGGGCATTTCACCCTCCTTGTTTTCTTTTGCACCCTGCCCGTGCTTTTCAAATATTGCCTTTCTTAGCTGTCTCCTTGTGATCTTGGAACTTAACCCATCCTGTACAAGGTTTAGGATATGGGTAACCATGTCAGCATCCACCCTTTTGCCTTCAAATTCATAATCGTTTGCAAGAGGGTTAAAAGTGTACTTGAAATTGTCTAGCACAAAATTCAGTATAGCATCAGGGTGCAGGCTTTTTCTTTTATCATTCATTTTTATAATCGTTAAATGTTAAATATTTACGGCTTTGTTTCGGACGTTTTAAAGGCGTTTTAAAGCGTCGGGCACTTCGGGACATGTGCGTTAGAATGACAGCACATCGCTCCCATTTTTTTATTTCTTCAAACCTCTTGAAATCTTGCGCCGACTTTGAATGACTGCCTAGCATTAGATGGCAAAGGGATCGGTTTTCAAAGGCACCGGCGTGCATGGCATCAAGTTCAATGACTGTTGAGAAATCATCACGCCCCTTTTTATACAATCCTAGATGGCAGTTCAAAAGACCCCTTTTGTACAGTTTATGGGCACTTTGCCTTTTTTCATTTTCACTTAAAACCCTTGTTGTTTCCATAATATTAAATTTGATTGTGTTATTTGGTTTACTTTTATGGAAGCTTTTAAAGGCTTTTTAAAACGTCGGGTTTCCAGTACCCCCCCCAACGCCGTTCGTTCCAGGTAAAATCCCCTGCTGGTATCACCGTCCCGTCGGCCGTCGTTCTCAACAACCACCCCCGCTTGCCTTCTTTTAAAACACTCCGGTACCCCCATGCGCTCACCGCGCGCACGATCGCCTTGTTCGATGTATAAAGGCAAAGCCCGGGGACTTTGGCGCTCTCCTTCAAGTCCGAAAGGGTCATAAAGACAAGCCCTCTCCTGGGGCTCGTGTACCGCTTTGCCAACTGCATTGCTTCTTTCTTTCTTTTTTTGGTCTCTTCTTTATTTATCATTTTTCAAATGTTTTAAGCCGTTAAATGTTTCGGGCTTTGTTTTAGGCGTTTTAAAGGCCTTAACTATTGCCTTGCCTTATGCCCCCTTGGGTCCCCCTAGGAGGCTGTCTGTTAGTTCAGAATTCCACCGCTTCCCTGTTGGTTTGTATTTCGGGTTTGTCTTCGTCGTCTTCGTCTATTTCAAACCCTTGCAACCCTAGCCAGTAACCACTGGTCCCGGCACTGTTTTGCTTGCTTGGGTACCCTAAATCATCTTTTATGATTTTATCAATGGCTCTTGTTGAGAGGTCAAGCCACCTGTACTTTCCAAGTATATGCTTTTTAAGGCCGGTAGCGTCCATAAAGGTAAGAGTACCGCTGTCATTGTTCACGGTGCTGTCATAGGGTTTCACGTGGTCCTTTATTAACCGGTGATCGCTCGTGGGCACGGGGCTGTGCACCTCTGCGCCGTCCATGCCATTATCATCATATCCCTTGAAAGGGCAGTCCCCGTTCCTTTTTATCCCAACCAATAAACGGCTACGGGTTATAGAAGGGTCCAGGTTGTGCTCAATGTAAGCCAATATGTGATTTACCATGTTCTCATCAATCACCCTGCCGTCGGCCTTGTACTGGCCAACAGTCTTGTCATATTGATAATTAAATTTTGAGTTCATAAACCTCATCAGGTCGTAAGCCGATAATTTGTCATTCATTTTTATAATCGTTAAAAGTTAAAAGTTAAAATGTTAAATATTTACGGCTTTGTTTTAGGCGTTCTAAAGGTCTTAACTATTGCCTTGCCCTGTAACACCGACAATCAAACTCGTCGTAGTAATAGTTATAATTCTCTTTAATAAATTCCAGTATTTCAGAAGGCGATACTTCGTCTTTCATGTCGTATTTGATTTAATAGAATATATAACTATTACCAATTGAGGACCTCCAACAAGTCTTCCAAATCTTTGGGTTTTCATTCCATAGCTTTTCAATTCGTTTAAATTCAGCATCTACCCTTTTTTGCTTGCCCATATACTGGTAACATAATGCACGGAGATAGTACGCCTCAATATTTAAAGGCCATTGCTTTATTATCTTGCTAAAAACTTTAACGGCACGGTCATAGCGTTGAGTTGCCTTGAGCAGTCTGCCTTCTTCGAAGAACCTTCTAATTTTGTCTTCCTTTGTCATAACTTTAAATTTTTATAAACGTATAATCGTTAATACAGCTTACATATACCGGGGCAAAATCCTCTGGCATTTTTAGCTTTTCCCTACTAATCAACATTATTTTCACATCTTCCCCGGTACGTACGTAATAAAAATTGTAACCAAAGACTAAAAATATTGGGTTAAAGTAGGAAACCCTTGAAACAAAAGTGAATAGGGTTGTCATCCCAAAAACAACCCAAAAGGTTGCCATGTCATTTTTCTCAATACATAGGGCCACAAAGAAAAAAGTTAAATAATTGGCTAAAAAATCATTATTTGCAGTTTCAAGAGAAGTGGCCTTTTTTATTGTCCTTTTTGCTAATTTCTTACAAAGTTGAAGGGAAATATATGTTAGGGAAAACGGTATGGCCAAGTAAGCAACATAAATTGCCCAAACATAATCGCCCTGTCCCATCCCAAAAGGGATTTTTTTGTTATGCACGAAGAAAACAATTACAAAAAACGAAACGGAACTAAGTGTCATAAATAATCTTAAAATACAATTCATAAACCTTTATCTTATTTTATAAAAAATATGCTGTTACTTTCATTACTAAAATAATTTCCATACGGTAGAAGAGTCCATGCATACGGGTTTCTATTGACTTCCAGTCTTCCAAAAAATTGCGCAACCTTCATGCAACCCGTCGCCGGGGCGGCCTGGCTCCCTTAGCCTATGGTATTGGTCCAAACCTTTCACCCCTTTGCAGAATACTGCTATATTAGGGCGTGCCCCCCCCCTTTTTTTTTAGGGGGGTTGTCATTGGTCAATCTTTGATAATCCTTAAGGGGGGTATTATACTACATACCATCAATAAGGATCACTGAATACGGCCATCTTATTCTCAAGATCAAGGATCTTGTTTTTGGCAACCGACAGTTCTTCTTTTAAGCCCTTGATCGTCTTATCTTTTCCTTTTAATACATAGTCTAACATTTTGGAACGTTCCAAAATTCGGATGATTTGTTCAGTTTTCATTGTCGTTTTTTTTTATAAGGCAAATATAAGATACATTTTTTAATAAACCACCAAAACGTAAAAAAAAGATTCTTTTTTTTTTACGCCCCCGGCCCTAAAGCAATGGGGGGGCGATCCTTTTACCAGATCACATAGTCCATGCCATGCTGGCCGCATGCGTGTAGCCGATGGATTTTTCAGTTTTCTTTTGATTTGTACATTGTTTTTTTTGTTTAATAATTCATTAAAAAAAAGATAATATATAGGGCTTTTGTCAAATATGTTATCTATATTTGAAGCATGAATAAAGATAATAAAAAAGGAATGTTGGGACGGCAAGGACCGGACGACACCACGAGCCCGCAAGGGGAAAATGTTTTGTGTAAAACGGATATCAACATTGAAACCCGGACACCGTCTTTGGACATCTTGATCAGAAGGCTAAAAGAACAAAGCATCCAAACAAAAGGGTACTTCCAACGTAACGAAGGCCTATGGGACGCAACAAAACAAAGCCTTCTAATAGAATCTATCTTGATTGGATTCCCTATGCCGTCCTTCTTTTTTGACGCAACGGACGACGGGAATTGGCTCGTAGTTGACGGCCTCCAAAGGCTAAGCACCATCAGGGGTTTTGTTCAAGACGGCAACGAACTGGTAGGGCTACAATATTTACCGCACCTAAACGGCGAGAAATGGGAAACCTTGCCTACAAGCTTAAGACGAACGATTGAAGAAACGCAGACCACAATACACAAGATTATGCCGGGGACCCCAACGGAAGTCAAGTACGACATTTTTAAAAGGATCAACACCGGTGGCCTAGTGCTGTCACCCCAGGAAATCAGGCAGGCCATATTCCAAGGGAAAGCATCAACATTGGTCGCCGAGCTGGCCGTATCAAAATATTTCATAAAGGCCACCGGCGGGAAAATACCTACCGAAAGGATGACCGATAAGGATTTTTCCACCCGTTTCCTTGCCTTTTTCATTTTAGGGGAGGGTAACTACGGTTCAATAACGTCCGGGCAAGGAATGGACGGTTTTATGTGCAAGGCTATGACAGTCGTAAAACAAAAAACAACCGCCGAAACAATGCACGTCAAAAATATTTTTGACGAGGCCATGAAGCTAGCCATCCACGTATTTGGCGATGGTTGTGCGTTCAGGAAAACACCCAAAGGGCCAATAAACAAAGCGCTGTTCGAGGCGCTGTCCGTGCAGTTTGCAAGGCTGTCCACCGCACAGGCAAGCGCGTTAAAAGGGAACGCCTTAAATTTCAAAGAACAGGTGCAAAAAGAGATACAAAAGGAAGGGGCTTTTGCCAATGCCATCAGCACCGCAACTGCCAGTAAAAAACACGTGGCTATCCGGCACAGTAAAACGAAAGAAATCATCCACCAAAACCTATGAACAAACAAAGTAAAGCCCGGCGGGATCCGCCGGGCTTTAAAAAAAAAAAGATTTTTTTTTTTAGGTTTTTGCTTGTTTATTCAAATATGTAATGTATATTTGTAATCTAAATTTTAAACTAAACTAAATTAAAACACAATGAAACAAAAACTCGAATTAGCTGGGATACATTTCCAGAAAGGCAATTCACATTTTGAAATGCAAGAACACAAAGAAGCAATAAAACAGTACGGCAAAGCCATTGAGCTTAATCCGGAGTATGCCGTTGCGTACAATAACCGGGGGCTTGCCTTCTTTGCTTTACATGAACCCGAAAAGGCGATAAAGGATTACGAAAAAGCCATCAAGATTGAACCAAAATTCGCCGGGGCCTACAACAACATGGGTAATTCCTTGGTTTATTTAGGCAAACACAAAAAAGCACAATATTGCTTTGACAAAGCCAAAACGCTTCACATTTAGCCATTGGCATATTTAGCCAAAACCTGGAAAAAATAAATTCTTTTTTTTTAGGTTTTGGTTTGTTTATTCAAAAATGTAATGTATATTTGTAATATGAATTTTAAACTAAACAATAAACAATGGAAAAGGACGGTGAACGGTTACCCGGGCCGGAAATGAACCCGGAAAATCCGGATTTTCCGGGAAAAACAGAGATCGGTTTTACGTTGGAAGAAACAGAA